>Ga0224508_10003060_pt1 | contig 13947 bp, 11 predicted proteins | sample SF_Jan12_sed_USG_4_FD_170157 | JGI IMG/M metagenome (GOLD analysis project Ga0224508, IMG submission 170157) | Sediment microbial communities from San Francisco Bay, California, United States - SF_Jan12_sed_USGS_21 | ecosystem: Environmental > Aquatic > Marine > Sediment | place: USA...
GAATTGGGAATAGGAATTATCGGAACGGCCCGGAGAATTCGGGCCGTTCCGTTACAAGAAGAAATGTGATTCGACCGCTAGTCATTCTATCGCTTGTATTGCTGTACGGGTGCTCCGACGAGACCGCTGAAATATCTTCGGGCAGCGGTGCAGACGGTAAGCCAAATATTCTCCTGATCGTCGTCGACGACATGGCGTTTTCGGATCTCGGCAGCTTCGGCGGAGAAATCCCGACGCCGAATCTCGACCGGCTGGCTTACGAAGGTCTTCGCTTTTCGAATTTTCACGGTGCGCCGATGTGTTCGCCAAGTCGTGCGATGTTACTAACTGGCGTCGATGCGCACCCTGCAGGCTTCGGCAACATGCTCGAAGAACTGTCGCCGAACCAGATCGATCAGCGCGGTTACGAGGGGTATTTGCACGAGCGGGTCGTAACCCTTCCGGAGTTGCTCGGGGATGCCGGCTACAAAAACTACTTGAGCGGCAAATGGCACCTCGGGACACGGGGTGCGGCAAGCCCTATAGCACGGGGATTTGACCGTGAATTCAGCCTGGATAGCGGTGGCGCGAGCCATTTCTCGGACATGCGTCCGGCATATGCGCCAACGCCTGATGTGAAAGCCAATTACTGGGAAGACGGCGTCAAATTGAATTCGTTGCCAGCGGAGTATGAGTACTCGTCGCAATTCTATGTCGACAAAATGATGAGTTACTTGCGCGAGCACGATACGGAGCAACCGTTTTTCGCCTACCTGTCATTTACTGCTCCGCACTGGCCGATTCAGGCCCCGGATCAGACGATCGAAAAATACAAGGGAAAATACGACTCGGGCTATGATGTTCTGGCAGCGGAACGACTTGAGCGATCAAAATCCATGGGACTGCTGCCGGCTAACGCGCAACGGAATGAACGCTCCCCGTTAGAGATGCCGTTCACCGAACTCGACGATGAGCAACGGAAAATCGAGATACGCGCTATGGAGATTTATGCGGCAATGATCGACGAACTCGATCTGCACACGGGGCGTCTGATCGAATTCATGACGGAAGAAGATCTGCTTGACAATACGATCATATTCTTCCTGTCCGACAACGGTGCGGAGGGGCATACCTTCGAAGAAACCTGGGGCGCCGAAGCCTTTCCGGAGATAAACAAGGCAATCCTCGCGGCGCACGACTTCAGTTTCGAAAACATGGGTCGCGAAGGATCGTACACCTACCTCGGTCCCAATTGGGGAAATGCCGGCGCACCCGCGTTCAAATTGCACAAAGGCTTTCCGACGGAAGGCGGTACGCATGTTACGGCATTTGTGCATTACCCAAAGATGATCGGGGAATCGCGAATCTCGGACGAATTTGTCTTTGTCAAAGATGTCGCACCAACCATCCTGGAAATCGCCGGTATCGGACATCCAGGCACGGAATTCAAAGGCAGGCAGGTCGAGGAGATGTCCGGCCAATCATTCGTGTCGGTACTGAAAGGCGACGAAGCTGCAAGCAGCGACCGTGTGACCGGCATGGAGCTAATGGGCAAGCGTGCTATTCGGGTCGGCGACTGGAAACTCGTACACATGCCTGAACCCTGGGGCGTCGGTGACTGGCAGCTATATAACGTGCATGAAGATATCAGCGAATCGCATGATCTGGCTGCCGAAAACCCGGAAAAAGTCAAAGAACTAAAAGCGCACTGGGATGAATATGCGGAAAGGAACGGGATCATTATTCCCGACTGGGTTAGCGGCTATTGAGGTCTATTGCAGGTGGTAACTAAAAAGAATCACGGAAACGTTCACCTCGTCGGCAGTGTTGCGATGAACAATAGCGACGAGGTATTCACGCGAGTCAGTGAAGAGCTGGGCGAGCACATGTGCCGCATTCCCGACGGCGAGACCGGCGAGCGCTCGAAGTGGATCCTGTTCCAGAGGGCGATGCTTGAGCAACATCCGGCGATGGAAATCGATCCCACTGTGCCTGACTTCGATCTGCATCAATGGGATGGAAAACTGATGCGATCGATACCGTTGTTGCGCTTTCGAGAAGATGCCGACGTTTCCTCGATCGTGTTTCCGACAGGTTACGAAGAGGCGGCAAGGGATTCGTATGAGGTCTTCAAATCGAAGCGTGACGCAGGCGTCGTCCCTGAACACGCGCGCTTCCAGGTTTGCCTGCCGACGCCATGGGCAACCGGTTACATGTATATCAGCCACAAGGCGCATAAGGAATTTCACCCGGCCTACGAGCGATCATTATTAAGGGCGCTTGCTGATATCGTCTCTCACATACCGCATGAAAATCTCGCAATCCAGATTGACGTCTGCCAGGAAGTACTGCTGTTCGAAGATTACTTCGAGCAGCGGCCGGAAGACTACAAACAGCAGGTTTTCGGGACCCTGGCGAGACTTGCCGCCGCGGTGCCGGATGACGTAGAGCTGGGGTTTCATCTTTGTTATGGCTCGCCATTTGACGCGCCACTGGTGCGGCCGAAAGACATGGCCATTCTCGTTGAACTTGCGAATGGAATTGCGAAGAGCGTTGTACGCAGAGTCGATTTTATTCATGTTCCCGTGCCACAGGGTCGTACGGAACCTGAGTTTTTTGAACCATTACGATCACTGAACGTGTCGCCTGATACCAGGATCTATCTTGGGCTCGTGCTACAGGGCGACCCTGATGGGGATCAGGCGCGAATCGTCGTTGCCAAACAATTCCTGGACGATTTCGGCATTGCAACGGAGTGCGGCTGGGGTCGGACTGACCCTGCAAACGTCCAAGGCCTGCTCGAAAGTCACCGGAGCGCGGCAGAAGCACTATGATGTGAGTTACAAGACACGTATATAAGAATGATAAGAAAAACACTGTCACACGACGGCGCTGTCGACATAAACTCAAGAAGGACCTTGTGGTCGGTCTTTCTGGTTGGCGTAATTGCACCAGAGGTATTCATCGTGCAGCCCGGATTCGTTCAAGGCCTGGTCGAATACGTCGGCTTCGATGACCAGGGTGCAGGATACACGGCGTCGGCGGAAATGTTCGGGCTCGCTACGACTACGATTCTGATGACCTTCATCGCCCACCGCGTTAATTGGCGCACGGTGATTCTTGGCTCGCTGGTCATTATGTTCCTGGCCAATGCCCTTTGTACGCTGACTACCGACCTTGATGCGTTTGTGACTCTCAGATTCATAGCCGGGCTTGGCGCTGGCAGCCTGGTGTCGCTTAGTTTCGCGATTGTCGGTTTGACCGCTAATCCGGACCGGAATTTCGGTCTGTTGATCATGTGGGTGCTGACCTACGGCGCGATTGTCCTGTGGGCTATGCCGACGGCGTATGCATTTGCTGGAATGAGCGGCGCGCTATGGTTTTTCGCGATATTTCCGTTGCTCGCGATGCCGGTCATCAAGTTCTTGCCAAAGAATGGCGACAGCGTTGCGCAGGTCGAAGAAGATGCCGTTAACCTGACCACGAAGATGAAGGCGTTAGCGTTATTCGCGATGCTCGCGTACTTCATTGCACAAGGCGTCGTTTGGGCCTACCTGTTCCTGATCGGACTGGCGGGAGGTCTCGATGAACAGGCTGTGGCAAACGGCCTCACATTGTCGCAGTTTGCGGGCATCGCTGGTGCATTGTTGGCGGCCGTCATGGCACATCGTTTCGGCCGGACATTGCCACTGACGGTCGGCATCCTCGGCGGCGCTCTTTGCTTGTACTTCCTGGTCGGGAGCTTTGAGTTTCTGGCCTTCGCTGTGGCAGTAGGCGTATATAATTTCGCATGGAACATGACGCACCCGTTTTTGCTGGCTGCCATGGCCAGTTTCGATCGTCGCGGCAGAGTTGTTGTTTATGCCGTCGCCATGCAAATGGTAGGGCTCGCGATCGGCCCCGGACTCGCAGCATCAGTTATTTCCGAGGGCGACTACATCAACGTTAACTGGTTTGGCGCAGGCCTGTTTGTTCTCAGCCTCGCACTGATCCTGCCGCCGGTACTCGTCCAGGCAAAACAGTTTCGGAGGAGCAATTAATGTTTGGGAAACTTGAAAATAAAGTTGCCATCATTACCGGTGCCGGGCAGGGCATCGGTGCCGGTATCGCCAAAGTTTTTGCGGCTGCCGGCGCCAAAGTCATGGTCGCAACACGCACCGCCAGCAATGGTGAAGATACTGTTAATGCGATACGCGAAGCGGGCGGCACTGCGGAGCTTTGTGCCGTCGATATCGGTCAGCTCGAGAACGTCGAGCGTGCCGTCGCCGAGACCGTGGATTTGTGGGGCGGCATCGACATCATGTTACACAATGCTGCGTCGTTTCTCGGTGGGCCGGTCGAAAATTATTCGGAAGTCGATCTCGAGACTGTGTTGTCAGTCAATCTGAAGGCCTGTTTTCGATTGTCAAAGGCGGTGATCCCGATATTCAAACAACGTGGCGGTGGTCGTTTGTTGTTTACGTCCTCAGTTACCGGGCCGCGTGTGGTCATGCCAGGAACTTCTTACTACGCTGCGTCCAAAGGCGGCATGAATGCCTTTATCAGGACGGCCGCCATTGAACTGGCGAGAGACAACATTACCGTCAATGGCGTTGAGCCCGGCTTCATTCGAACCGCAGCGATGGAATTGCTTGCGGATGAAGAAGGCCTGGCGCAGATGGCGAAATATATTCCTGCCGGTTACATGGGTGATCCGGACGACATTGCTTATTGCATGCTGTACCTGGCCAGCGACGAGGCGCGGTATTTGACCGGACAGACGATCTGTATCGATGGCGGCTCAACGCTGCCGGAGAGCCCGGTATTTCTTGAGGAATTGGATGGAATTAAGGAACTTGCCGGTTCGTCATGACTATGGGGACTGTTTACTTATTTCTTACCAACCACTGTTGCCGCTGCTTTGTCGTCTGCGAAATAAGTAAACTGTCCCGGAATATCGAAGAGATTGCCGGCCCGTCATGACAAATATTGCAGCACTGCTGGAGAGAAGAGAACGGTTGCTTGGGCCGGGCAATCCTCTGTTCTACGATGAGCCGGTGCATCTCGTCCGCGGCGAAGGCGTTTGGCTTTACGATGCCGACAATCGTCGCTATCTCGATTGTTATAACAATGTGCCGTGTGTCGGGCATTGCCATCCAAAAGTCGTCGAGGCGCTTTGCAGCCAGGCCGGCACTCTCAATACACACACACGATATCTCGACGAACACATACTCGACTACGCGGAACGTTTGCTCGGAAAGTTCGATGAATCGCTCGATCGTATGATGCTCGCCTGTACCGGCAGCGAAGCGAACGATCTTGCATTGCGGATTGCGCGATTCAATACCGGTGGCGAAGGTTTTATCTGCACGAACGCGACCTATCATGGCAATACGGCGGCCGTGTATCAGCTTTGCTCAATCTTCGAGCCTTTCGAAGGCTATGGCGAAAACGTGCGCATGGTTGCCTGGCCGGATTCCTATCGGGCGCTTAACGGCTTGAGTGGTGAGGCGCTGGGCGATGCCTATGCCCAACAGGTTAAAGAGGCAATCCAGTCGTTCGACGACAATGGCATCAAATTAGCGGGCATGATGATTTGCCCGATTTTCGCGAATGAAGGGCTGCCCGATGTCCCGCCTGGTTACTTTGATAAGGCGATCGGCTACGTTCGCGATGCCGGCGGTCTCTACGTTGCTGATGAAGTACAGGCCGGCTTCGGGCGTACCGGTGCATGGTGGGGGCATGCGGCAAGCGGCATAACGCCTGACCTGCTGACGCTCGGCAAACCGATGGGCGCCGGTCATCCGATATCCGGCCTGGTCGGCCGCGGTGACCTGATCGACAACTTTCGCCGCAGTGAAATGTATTTTAATACCTATGGAGGTAACGCGGTCTCCTGCGCCGTCGGATTGGCGGTACTGGACGTCATCGACAATGAAGGGCTGGTCGGGAATGCGGCTTCAGTCGGCGATTACGTCCTGCAGGGATTCAAGGAGTTGCAAGCCAGGCACGAGATCATCGGCGATGTGCGTGGTCGCGGCCTGTTTTTCGGTATCGATCTTGTAAGCAACCGTGAATCAAAAGAGCCGGACGCTGCAGCTGCCCGGAGGATTGTTAACGAAATGCGGCAACGCGGATTCCTGATGAGCAAAATCGGCGAGCATGACAATGTGTTGAAATTGCGCCCGCCACTCTGTTTTTCGCAGGACAATGCGGACCTGCTTATTTCAACACTGGATCAGGTACTGGGTGAGACCGGATGACAGATTTCTTCGATTTGGATGTGGATAGCCAGGCAAAACGTCTGGAAGCGGCGGGACGCGAGGCACTGCAGCACTGGAATATGTCCGACGCTTCGTTGCACCTTATTAAATACCGCGAGAATGCCGTTTTTCGAGCGGAGTGCAATGGCACTCGGCGGGCGCTTCGCTTACATCGTTATGGTTATCATAGCGATGCCGAATTACTGTCCGAGTTGCAATGGATGCAGGCGCTGAACGAAGCTGGAATCGATACCCCGACAATCGTGCCGACGGAAAAGGGCGAGCTATTCGTCAAGAATGTATCGGCTGACCTGCCAGGCGAAATCCAGGTGGATCTTTTCAAATGGATCGATGGCGAGCAGCTCGGCTCCGTCGAAGAAGGCATCGCAGACGCGGCCGCAGTTACAGATACTTATAGTACGATTGGCGGGCTTGCTGCGCAGGTGCACAACCAGGCCGTATCATGGAACATGCCTGAAGGATTTACGCGTCACGCCTGGGATGCCGAAGGTCTTGCCGGTGAGCAACCATTCTGGGGTCGATTCTGGGAGATCGATGCCGCATCTGATGCGGAAAGGGATTTGCTGGTGCGAGGCCGCGATGTCGTGTTTGCCGAGCTCAACAAGCTTGCAAAGTCTCCCGGCACGTATAGCATGATCCATGCGGATTTCGCGCCGGAAAACTTAATGGTCGACGGCGAGCATTTACGCCTGATCGACTTCGACGATGCGGGATTTGGCTGGCACCTGTTCGAACTCGTGACCTCCCTGTTTTTTATCATGGGGGAAGAGATTTTCGATCGGGCGCAGGAAGCACTAATCAATGGCTATCGGGAGCATCGGCAGCTCCCCGATGAACAGCTGGAGTTATTGCCGCTTTTTTTCCTGGCAAGATCATTCACCTATGTCGGGTGGGTGCATACGCGTCATGAAACGGAAACGGCACAGGAACTGACGCCCATGCTGCTGACGGCGGCATGCGAACTGGCAGAAGATTACTTATTGAAAAAATGAGGGCGGGACGATGACACAAAAATACGACATGACAATCGGCGGCGAGAAGGTAGCGGCGGATTCATACACTGAAATTCGCAATCCCGCTAATACTGACGAAGTGGTTGGCCAGGCGCCAGTCGGTACGAAAGAGCACCTGGATAAAGCGATTGCAGCGGCGCGCAAGGCGTTCGGGTCCTGGCGACATTCCAGCGAAGATCAGCGGGCGGAAGCGTGCCAGGCGATTGCCAAAGTGGTTACCGAAAACGCAGAGGAACTCGCCGTCTTGCTGACCAAAGAGCAGGGCAAACCCCTTGGCGGCCTGGGTTCGAATTTCGAACTGGGTGGCTGTGGCGGCTGGGCTGGTTTTACGGCGTCACTGAGCCTGCCCGACAAAGTGCTGGAAGACAGCGAAGAAAAGAAAGTCATCATGAAGCGCGAGCCACTTGGCGTCGTTGGTTCGATTACGCCGTGGAACTGGCCACTGATGATTGCCATCTGGCACATCGTGCCTGGCATTCGCACGGGCAATACAGTCGTTATCAAACCTTCACCGTTTACACCACTCAGCACGCTGCGCATGGTTGAACTGATGAACACAGTATTACCGGCCGGACTGGTCAATGTCGTTTCCGGTGGAGACGAGCTTGGCGCCGAACTGACGAATCATCCGGGCATCGACAAGATTGTCTTCACAGGGTCGATTGCGACCGGTAAGAAGGTAATGGCCAGTGCTGCAAATAGCATCACACCGGTCACGCTCGAACTCGGCGGCAACGATCCGGGCATCATGTTGCCGGGTTCTGATCCAAGCCAGTTTGTCGAAGGCCTGTTCTTTGGCTCGATGATCAATTCCGGTCAGACCTGTGGCGCATTGAAACGCCTGTACGTTCATGAAGACGACCTCGATGCTGTTGCAGGCGCTCTAGTGGAGTTCAGCAAGAACATCCCTATGGGCGATGGCATGGAAGAAAGCAGCATGCTTGGGCCTTTGCAGAACAAACGACAGTTCGATCGCGTGGTCGAGCTGGTCGAAGACGCAAAAGCACACGGCGGCAAGGCACTTATCGGTGGGGAAGCACCGGGTGGATCGAATTATTTTTATCCGGTTACCTTCATAACAGGCGTGTCGGACGGTGTAAGGCTGGTCGATGAAGAGCAATTCGGACCGGTCTTACCGATCATCACCTACACGGATTTGGACGATGCGATCGCCCGTGCGAATGGCACGGAATTCGGACTGGACGCTTCGGTGTGGGGTTCAGATCGTAAAGAAACAGCGCGCGTTGCGGCACAGCTTGAGGCGGGGACCGTCTACGAGAACAAGCACGCCGATATTGCACCGCACATACCATTTGGCGGCATCAAATGTTCCGGGCTCGGCGTCGAATTTGGCGAGGAGGGTCTTGCTGCCTATACTTCAATCAAAGTCATCAACGCAGCGGCTTAAGAATATGAAAAAATTGATCCTGTTAACTTCACTTCTAGCATCGGCGGCGCTGGCCGAGGTTCAGCCCGAACCCACAGGGGTCATTGAGACCCTTCCGGAAACCTGGCCAGCGCACTGGATCATTGCGCACGATGCGGCGTTTTTTCACATGAGCGACGGCAAACTCATTGTGCTCGATGCCGATTCGGACGACGTGACGCGGCGCTTCAAGGGATTCATGAACGCGGCATTCATTGCTGTTTTCGCGCAAGCAACGTCGAGACCAGAGATATATGTGGCCGAGACATTTCGTTCGCGTGGCTGGCGTGGCGAGCGAACGGACGTAGTGACCATTTATGACAAGAGAACACTTGGTGTAATCGGTGAAGTCGTAATTCCGGCGAAGCGATCGAGCAATATGCCGACGGATTTCAACATTCAACTCGTTGACGATGAAAAGCTTGCACTGATCTATAATTTCACGCCGGCGCAATCGGTATCGGTGGTGGACATCGAGGCACGCGAGTTCCTGGCAGAGATTCCGATTCCCGGTTGCGTGCTCGCTTACCCGATGGGCGGAAGGGCATTCTCATCTTTATGTGGCGATGGATCGTTGCTGACAGTGACATTGGATGACGATGGTGAGCAGGCCTCAAGCAGCAGAACCGACCCATTCTTCGATGTGGATACTGACCCTATGATGGAAAAGGCGGTGATGAGCGGTGGTGTTGCTTATTTTCCGACCTTTTACGGGCGTATTCATCCGGTCGACCTGAATGGTGCGGCCCCGGTTATAGGCGATTCCTGGTCCATGATCGGCGATGAAGAAGGCGGATGGCGCCCTGGCGGCCTGCAACTTGGTGCCAGCGATTCAGGTGGGCACCTGTATTTCCTGATGCACCCCGAGGGCTATGAAGGTTCGCACAAAGATCCGGGCGTCGAAGTCTGGGTATATGACGGTGAGGCTGAAAGCCGTGTCAATCGCATCGAGCTCGCCCTGCCTGCAATCTCCATTGCCGTGACGCGCGATGAGAACCCGCTTTTGATTGCAACGAACATCAATATGGAAGTGGATGTATACGATGCCACCAATGGCGAGCATCTGCGAACGCTTGGCGGATTCGGTCAGGAAACACCGCTGATTTTGCGCGCATCCAAGTAAAGAACAATGAAGGATTTCAAATATGAAATGGCTTGATGGAATGACAGAAAATGGCGCGCGTGAGCTCGCCAGCAAAACATCGCGGCGCGGATTCCTGGGAAGAATCGCCGGCGTACTCGCCGGAAGCGCAGCAGCAATTCCACTGTTGCCGGTGGCACGTGGCCAGGAGGCCGTAAATCCGCACCCGGGTGAGGAGGGCGATCCAAATAGTTGTGAATACTGGCGCTATTGTGCGATTGACGGATTCCTCTGTGGGTGCTGCGGCGGTTCGGCAAATTCCTGCCCGCCCGGTACCGAGATGTCACCAATCACGTGGATCGGTACCTGCGAAAATCCGGTCGACCAGACGAAGTACATCATTTCCTACAACGATTGTTGCGGAAAGAGCTCCTGCGGCAATTGCCTGTGCCAGCGTAACGAGAATGATCGCCCGATGTACCGGCCGCAGGTGTCGAACGACATCAACTGGTGTCTTGGAACCAGCAGCAACATGTATCACTGCTCGACGGCGATTGTTGTGGGCACGGCGCTCGACGAGTGAGTTGATCGCGAAATTCAATTTTGTCACAGCAGCATCGGCGATCGTTTTGTCGATGGTCGCCAATGCGGATGATCATCGGGCTCGAATCAACTACACGATTCATTGCCAGGGCTGTCATCTCGCTGACGCCAGCGGCCTCGATGGCGAGGTCCCGCGCATGAATAATTTCGTTGGCTACTTCCTGCATTCAAGAGAGGGACGCGAATTCGTCATTCGCGTGCCGGGTGTTGCGACGTCGTCACTGGCAGACGACGAACTGACAGAAATGATGAACTGGTTGCTGCTTACTTTCAGTGCGCAGGAATTGCCTGATCCATTCGTACCATTCTCGACAGAAGAAGTAGCGGCGTTGCGACCGCATCTCGAAGAACAACCACATATAACAAGACTTCGTATCCTGCAAAGAATCGCTGAGAATCTGCCGGATCTCGCCAGCGACCTCGATATTGAGAGCGGCAGATAACAGGGGACAGACTATGGCGGACGAAGCTGAAATTCTTCGTAATCCGGATTTCCAGGAACTGCTGAGACAGCGGAGCCGCTGGCGCTGGGGATTGTCGGGCGGGCTCGTTGGCATCTACCTCGCCTATTGCCTGGTGGGAGTCTATTTCCCTGATGTTTTTGCGCGTTCATTCCTTGGTTCATCAATACCCTGGGGTATTGCGCTGGCATATCTGATCATCGCGCTGGCGATTTTTCTTTCCATTCTTTACATACGCATCGTAGGTCGCCTGCTCGAAGTTCCCTTTGACGATCGGGGATCTCGCCAGTGATTGGCTCAGGGCCGAATATTACAGCGATCCTTATTTTCGTCGCCTTCGTAGCGGCAAGTTTGTTGATTACCTGGTGGGCGGCGAAACGCACGCATTCGACGGGTGAGTTTTATACCGCCGGCAGCAAGATAACCGGCGTGCAGAACGGATTCGCGCTGGCGGGCGATTTTATGTCCGCCGCAAGTTTCCTCGGCGTAACAGGACTCATTTTCATTGGCGGCTCGGACGCGTTGTTATTCGTAGTCGGTGTCGTAGTCAGCTGGGCATTCATCCTGTTCGCGTTTGCCGACCGCATGCGAAATCTCGGGCGATATACATTCGCAGATATTGTCGCTTACCGACTTCAGCCAGAGCGCCTGCGGATGCTTGCTGCTGCGGGAACGCTCACGGTCGCCATTCCGTACCTCATTGCGCAGATGGTAGGTGCAGGATCGTTGATTGAGACGCTGTTCGGGTTACCCTATTTTGTTGCGGTGCTGATCGTCGGCGGGCTGATGACAGTCTATGTCGCGTTTGGCGGTATGCTCGCGACGACATGGGTCCAGGTTATCAAAGCCGTTTTACTTCTGGCCGGCGTGACCCTGCTGTTTTTGTTTGCGATGGCACAGTTCGGATTCGATTTCGACGCTTTGTTTGCGAAAGCCGCGGAAGTGCATCCGCGTGGCCAGGTAATCTTGCGACCAGGCGGTCTTTACGACGACCCGATCAGTGTCCTGTCCATTGCATTGGCATTTGTTTGCGGAACCGCAGGGTTGCCGCATGTCCTCATGCGTTTTTTTACCGTGCCCGATGCAAAACAGGCGCGCCGCTCCATTGGCTATGCCGTCGTCTTCATCGGTTATTTCCAGGCGTTGATCGTTGTCGTCGGTTTCGCCGCGATCGCTTTGCTGGTGGGGCAGACCGAGTATGTCGATGAATCCGGACGAATTGCGGGCGCGGCTAATATGGTTTCTGTATACTTGGCGAGGGTTGTCGGTGGCGAAATCTTCTTCGGCCTGATTGCTGCGGTTGCGTTCGCGACTATCCTGGCTGTTGTTGCCGGAATCCTGCTGTCAGCATCCGCGGCTGTGGCGCATGACCTGTACGCCAAGGTAATTCGCCGCGGCGAGATTTCGGACCGCGCAGAGGTCAACGTTTCCAGAATGGCCACAGTCGTACTGGGCGTGGCCACAATTGGTTTGAGCCTGTGGTTCCGAAACATCAATGTCGGCGTATTGGCAACGATTGCGCTGGCAGTTGCCGCAAGTGTGAATTTCCCGGCCATCTTCCTGGCGTTGTTCTGGAAAAACCTGACGACACGTGGTGCGGTTGCCGGTGGATTGACAGGCCTGGTCGTCGTCGTCGTCCTGATCGTCCTCAGTCCAACCGTGTGGGTCAATGCTTTTGGCAACGAGATGGCAATTTTTCCTTATTCTTACCCAACCCTGTTCTCGGTGGCGGCCGCATTCATTGTGACAATCGTAGTGTCGCTGAGCGACCGTAGTGATCGCGCCGTTACCGATCGGGCAGGCTATGATGCTCAGGTTGTCAGAAGCGAACTTGGTGAAAGATAATGAGGCAATCGTTCACATTGGTATTGATGTTCGCGATCTGTTCATGCACGCCCGAATCACCGACAAAGTTGATACCAGCGCATCCTACGTCAACGGAGCTTGTTGCGATGATGGAGGCCGGCGAAACCACGAGTGCGTTGATCATCGCCGAACTTCTGCGACGTGAAACCGAGGCAGGAGTGCTCAACGCATTTATTAACGTTGACCGGGACGGTGCACTCGCACGGGCGGAGGAATTGGACGAGATGCGTCGCGAGGGCAACGTTCTTGGTCCATTGCATGGGTTACCGCTGGTCGCGAAAGACAATATTCATGTTGCCGGACTCCCGAATACCGCCGGCACACCTGGCTTGTCCGGATTCTCTCCCGGCGCCGACGCTCCGGTGGTGGCGGCGCTTAGGGAGGCAGGCGCGATCTTTTACGGCAAAACCAACATGCACGAACTTGCTTTCGGAATAACGAGCGACAATTCCGCCTTCGGCTCAGTCGCAAATCCACACAATAGGCTGACATTCGCAGGTGGCAGCAGTGGTGGTACAGCGAGTGCGGTGGCCGCCGGCCTGGCGCCGGCCGGCCTGGGTACAGACACAGGCGGCTCAGTTCGGATCCCGGCTGCGCTAACCGGCACGGTCGGGTTCCGACCAAGTAACGGACGGTATCCTATAGAAGGCGTAACGCCGATTTCACACACGCGCGACACGATCGGCCTGATCACCTGGAGTGTTGCGGATCTCGTTTTGCTCGACAGCGTTATCGATCCGCAGGGAGAAGCGATATCGCAATTGGCGCCGGCAGCCATCCGACTCGGCGTTCCACGGAGTTATTTCTTTACGGGCCTGGATGAACAGTCTGCAATCGTCGTTGATGACACGCTCGCCATGTTGGCGGATGCCGGTATAAAGCTTATCGATGTCGATCTTGACGCCATCGGACCCTTGATAGCACAAAGCGGATTCCCGATTGCATTGTATGAAGCTGTGCATGATCTGCCGGTGTATCTTGCAACACATGGCACTGGAGTGACGTTATCCGAACTTGCGGCGGCTACGGCGAGTCCGGATGTGCACGGAATCTTTGCCGGTATTACCGGTGAGGGACAGATTACTGAAGACGCGTACGCGGCCGCATTGACGGTAAGGGAAGAGTTGCGCCAGCTGTTTCAGGATTTTTTTGTCGCGGAAAATATTGACGCCATCATTTTTCCAACAACTTTATTGCCGGCACGGCCGATCGAAAACAGCATGCAGACCGTCGAGCTTAACGGTGAGCAGGTCCC
>Ga0224508_10003061_pt1 | contig 13944 bp, 10 predicted proteins | sample SF_Jan12_sed_USG_4_FD_170157 | JGI IMG/M metagenome (GOLD analysis project Ga0224508, IMG submission 170157) | Sediment microbial communities from San Francisco Bay, California, United States - SF_Jan12_sed_USGS_21 | ecosystem: Environmental > Aquatic > Marine > Sediment | place: USA...
CTCGAAGACAGACTTTACGGTTTCGAGCTCCAGTTGCCTCAAATTGATGGAATTGGGTTCGTGAGCGAGCCATCGAACAGCAAGCTCGGCGCCGGGATAGCTAAGGTCATCGAGAACGGGGCCCCAGATGGTCTCCCGGACGATGAATTCCTGCGATGGTTCTCCCCTGATATCGATCTGCTCTTTGTAGACGGCAAACTTCTTCACGCCACCAGCCGTCAGATAGGAATCCGGCTGAAGTCCGGGCTTGATAATTACCGCATCCGACCAGTCGCCATAGCTGTTCGTGAATCCCCAAGCGACATGGCCATTGCTGCCGGCGACGATAACTGGCGTCCCCGGAAGCGTTACGCCGTTGAGGTCACGCTGGCCGGCGCCGTTCACGATGAGTCGCGCCCGATAAAACACGTTGGGCACAGCCAGGCCCAGGTGCATATCGTTGGCGACGATTGCGCCGCCACTTTGGCTGAGTTTGCCGCTGACCGCCCAATTGTTACTGCCTCGAATCGGCAGTTCGGCTTCCGTGTTTACAGGTGATTGATGCACAGTTCGAATACGGTCACGGAGATTGAACTGCTCCGCCGACGGAATAGCAGACGATTTTCGCGCTTTCCCGACAAGGGGCGCGTCCCACTTCGTGCCGGAAGGATACAACCAGTCGTATAGCTCGCCGGAAACTACTCTATGCACCAATCCCCGCTTGACATCACGCGATGCGCGCTCCTCATTGAGTTCAATGAACATCGCGTAGCCGACGAGTAAAGTATCTTGCGGATGCCAGGGCTGCGGAGAAACGCCGAGAATGAAGTATTCGAACGGCCTGACACCGAGGCTATCGAGACCCGCGTTTATGCCGGCGACGTAGGCATTCACGATTTCCGTCTCGTCGGCCGTCATTTGCTCTAGGACCCGGCTGGCCCGGTTGCGGAAGCGGTGAATCCGATTTCGTTTATCGATTTCGAGCGCTGCCGTACCGATGATTTCGGACAGCTCGCCGGCGGCCGTCCGTCGAGTGAGGTCCATCTGAAAGAAACGATCCTGCCCGTGCACAAATCCGGTGCCGAATGCGAGGTCTGCCCGGTTTTCGGCCACTACCGTCGGAATACCGGCCGCGTCGCGCTCGATCCTGACACTGGCGGAAATCCGTGTCGCCGGAATTTCACCGTCCAGTCTCGGCAAGCTTGCCCTCAGAATAAGGAACAGTGCCAGCAAACTGCCCGTGATGACCGCGGCAAATGAATATATTAGCCACCGACGGAGTCCCTTCATCGATTACGCGCACCGTATTCAGTTGGACGCGGTTACACGGACTATCTTCATCGAGTTTGTACTGCCCGATACACCGGATAGGTCGCCCTTGGTGAAGATGGCGAGATCGCCCTCCTCGACAAGTTCGTTTCCAAGTAAAATCCTGAAGATGTCCTGGTACAGATGCTGCACATCCGAAGCCTCTATTTTGAACAACACCGGATATACGCCCCGATACAGTGTGACGCGTCTGCTCGTAGTTTCGTGTGGCGTGAATGCGTAGACAGGAATATCCGACCGAATTCTCGACATCCAAAGCGTTGTCGACCCCGACTCGGTAAGGGCAATAATTGCTTTCACGTCGAGGTGGTTGGCCGTGTACATAACCGCCATGGCGATCGCTTCATCAACGTTCTGAAACCGATCATCAAGCCGATGGGTAGTTCGGCCCCTTGCAAGCACGTGTTTTTCAGCGCCCACACAAACTTCGCTCATTGCAGAAATAACAGACACCGGATATTCGCCCACAGCCGTTTCCGCAGACAACATCACGGCATCGGTGCCATCCATGACTGCGTTCGCAACATCCGACACTTCGGCTCTCGTTGGAATCGGATTTTTGATCATCGATTCCATCATTTGAGTTGCCGTAATCACGATTTTGTTTTTTGTTCGCGTCAAACGGATGATGCGTTTTTGCATGCCGGTCAGCTCTGCATACCCCATCTCGACGCCAAGATCCCCACGGGCAACCATGATGACGTCTGCAGCATCGATTATGGACTCAATACAGCCGACTGCCTCCGCTCGTTCGATCTTCGCGACGATAAGCCCGTGACCGCCTGCCGCCCTGAGCAGCTCGCGTGCCTCGTCGACGTCATTCGCATTTCGAACAAACGAAACGGCCAGAAAGTCCATGCCGGTATCCGCGGCAAATTGAATGTACTTGCGATCGGTGTCTGTCAGCGCTGGCGCCGACAAGCCGCCACCCTGCCGGTTAATACCTTTATGATCAGACAAGATGCCGCCAAGGATGACGGTCGTGTGTACTCTGGTGCCCTCGATGTTGTCTACTTTGAGTTTTATTTGCCCGTCGTTCAGAAGTAAAACATCGCCCGGCTCCACGTCCTCGTGTAGCTTCGGATAAGCAACACCCACGCCCTCGTCGTTACCGTCATTCATTCCCAGAGCCAAGTCAACAAAGAACTTTGCTCCCTCGTTCAGAGTCGCCTTGCTGTCCTTGAATCGTCTTACGCGAATTTTAGGGCCCTGCAAATCCCCCATTAGGCCCACTTCCCGGCCGGCCAAGGCTGCAGCAGCACGCAAGGCCTCGATCCTTGCACGATGATCTTCCTGTTCACCATGCGAAAAATTGATGCGCGCGACATCCAGGCCGGCGTCGACGATTTCCTTTAGTACTTCCGGATCGTCAGTCGCCGGACCCAAGGTGGCTACTATCTTTGTTCTTCTGGTCATGGGCGCGATTATTGCACAGAGTGACAAAGGCCGCCGTGCAATAGTGCGGTCACGACTAATTTTGGGTAACTACTAATCGTCGTACGCGTGAATTCCTGTAAGACTTCGGTGATATTCAGGTATGCTTTCGAATCGGAAACGACGTTTTGAAGCGCATGTTCGACAGACGACGATTTATTCAGACATTATTGGTGGCAGCCGCGACGCCGGCGATAAAATCGTCGTTGGCCGCAAGCACCGGAAAGGCCGGATTCGGAAGACTTGTTCCGGATCCCCGGCAGGTTCTCGATTTACCTGAAGGTTTCGAATTCCAGATTGTTTGCCGTAAAGGCGACGAGATGGATGACGGCCTGCTCGTGCCGGGAGAGGCCGACGGCATGGCAGCCTTCACCGGCGAAAACGGCAGCATTATTCTCGTCTGCAATCATGAAAATTCGCCGCGCAAGCTGCACAACGGACCGTTCGGCGTGGACCTCGAGCGCCTGGATCGAATCGATAGGGATAAGGTTTATGACTTCGGTGGCGGCCGTACACCGGGCGGCGGTGGTACCACAACAATCGTCTATGATCCACAAAGTAAGAAGACCCTGAAACAACACCTGAGCCTTGCCGGCACGGAACTCAATTGCGCGGGGGGCCCCACACCATGGGGAAGCTGGCTTAGTTGCGAAGAATGCTACGAGGATGACGGTTCGGGATTCGAATTATTTCGAATCATTCAGAGAGAACGAAAGCACGGCTATGTTTTTGAGGTACCTGCCGGTGCCGACGGGCCGGTTAAGCCAGTGCCTCTCAGAGACATGGGACGCTTCGAACACGAAGCAGCAGCCGTCAATCCCAAATCCGGTGTCGTGTACCTGACCGAAGACAGGGATGACAGCCTGCTGTACCGGTTCATACCGAATAAGCCGGGACAGCTTTATCTCGGCGGCCGATTGCAGGCGCTTGGCGTTGTTGGCAAGTCGTCATTCGATACCCGAAACTGGTCCCGCAAAGGCGGCATGAAAACAGCCGAATGGCTGGATACTTACTGGATCGACCTGGATGACGTCGACGGCGACAAAAACGATCTTCGATCGCGTGGTGCGGATGCCGGCGCTGCAATTTTTGCGCGCGGTGAAGGACTGTGTTTCACGGGAAGCGAGTTTGTCGTAACAGCCACGATTGGTGGCCCTGACCGGCTTGGTCAGGTATTCGCTTATCGGCCCAGCCCGAAGGAAGGTCTCGCCGACGAACAGTCGGAGCCAGGGGCGCTCAGCCTGATGGCCCAAGCGACAACGCGTAGCCTGCTGCGCCACGCCGATAATGTAACGATGAGCCCTTGGGGCGACCTGATCATCTGTGAGGACACGGCGAATCACTGCGGCCTCGTCGGCATTCGGCCGGATGGGCAGCAATACCCACTCGCCGACAACGCATACACCAACTCCGAGCTTGCTGGCGTCTGTTTTTCACCAGACGGGGCCGTCATGTTCTTGAATATTCAGGTCAGGGGATACACGCTTGCAATCACCGGACCATGGCCGATCTCGGGTAGGAGCGCGTCCTGACGCGCGATTACATTCTTTCCCCGCGTTCCTCGAGAATCGCTACGGCCGGCAGTTTCTTGCCCTCGACGAACTCGAGAAAGGCGCCGCCTCCGGTCGATATGTAGGAGATCTTGTCCGCTACGCCATATTTGTCGATGGCGGCGAGCGTGTCGCCGCCGCCGGCAACAGAGAAAGCCGGGCTTTCCGCAATCGCCTCCGCCAAAACTTTTGTGCCTTCGCCGAACTGATCGAATTCGAAGACGCCGACCGGCCCGTTCCAGATAATCGTTCCGGCGCCTTCCAGAATCTCGGCGAACTGTGCGGCTGTTTCCGGACCGATGTCGAGAATCAAATCATCCGGGGCAACCTCGCTGACCGATTTCGTCTCGGCGCTGGCATCTGCCGAAAACTTTTTCGCCGTTATAACGTCGACGGGAACCGGTATGTCGACACGGTCACTCTTGTTTGCTGCAAGTCCGCGTGCCGTATTGACCATATCGGCCTCATAAAGTGACTTGCCAACATCGTGTCCTTCGGCGGCAATGAAAGTATTGGCAATGCCGCCGCCGACGATGAGTTGGTCGACGATATCGGCTAAGGAGTCGAGCACCGTCAGTTTGGTTGACACTTTCGAGCCCCCGACGATGGCAACCATCGGTCTGGCAGGTTGGTCTAGCGCCTTTCTTAAGGCATCCAGTTCTGCCGCCAACAACGGCCCGGCACAGGCAACAGCTGCGTAGCGCGCGACGCCGAAGGTGCTCGCCTGCGCCCGGTGAGCCGTGCCGAATGCGTCCATGACAAAAATATCGCAAAGATTTGCCATTTGCCGTGACAGGCTTTCGTCACAGGCTTTTTCACCCGGCAGAAACCTGACGTTTTCCAGCAGCACGACTTCGCCGGGGTTGACCTCGACACCGCCGATCCAGTCGGTAACCAGTTCGACGTCGGCGCCCAGTAAGGCCGACAGACGATCTGCGACAGGCTTCAGTGAGAACCTGGCATCCCGTTCACCCTCGACAGGGCGTCCGAGATGTGACATCAACATGACGGCGGCGTTTGCTTCCAGCGCTTGCCTAATCGTCGGCAGCGCTGCCCGAATGCGTACATCGCTTGTAATTTGGCCATCCGCGAGCGGCACGTTCAGATCCTCGCGAATCAACACGCGCTTCCCGGAAATATCGACCTCGCTCATTTTTATGGCGGACATATCGGACCCGATCTCGCCGTTGATCTTTGCGAGCCGCTTTATCTGGCGTTTACGAGCGCGACCGCCGTGTCAAGCATGCGGTTTGAGAAGCCCCACTCGTTGTCATACCAGGAGCAGACTTTGACGAGCGTGCCTTCCATCACTTTTGTCAGGCCTGCATCATAGGTGCTGGAAGCCGGGTCATGGTTGAAGTCGACCGATACGAGCGGCTCATCGTTGTACGCCAGTACGCCCTTGAGCTCGCCTTCGGCCGCCTCCTTCATGATGCTGTTGACTTCGTCGATGCTTGTTTCCCGCTCGGCAACGAAACTCAGATCAACTACTGATACGTTGATCGTCGGCACCCGCATAGCGTAACCGTCCAGGCGTCCCGCCAGTTCCGGCAGCACGAGACCGACCGCAGCGGCAGCGCCCGTCTTTGTCGGTATCTGTGACATCGCCGCGGCACGCGCGCGTCGCAGGTCCTTGTGGAAAACATCGGTCAGCACCTGATCGTTCGTGTACGCGTGAATAGTGATCATCAGGCCATGCTTCAGTCCAATCTTCTCGTGCAGCGGCTTGACCATGGGCGCGAGGCAATTTGTGGTACACGACGCATTCGAGATCACTGTATCGCCGGCTTTCAGCGTATTGTGGTTGACGCCATAGACAATCGTCGCGTCGACTCCGGTGCCTGCCGGCGCTGATATAATGACTTTCTTCGCACCACCTTCAATATGTGCCATTGATTTTTCTTTGGAGGCAAAAAATCCCGTCGACTCGAAGACGACATCGACACCGAGGTCGCCCCACGGCAATTTTGCGGGGTCCCGCTCCGCCAGCACTTTGATTCGGTCGCCGTTGACGATCATGCCATCGCCTTCGACTTCGACTGTGCCCGGGAAGCGGCCGTGTGCCGTGTCACGTCGTGTCAGATGTGCGTTGGTATTGGCATCCGCCAAATCATTAACTGCAACAATCTCCAGCTGGGAGCGCTTGTCTCCCTCATAGAGCGCCCGCAATATATTGCGGCCAATCCGGCCATAACCGTTGATGCCGATCTTGATGGTCATTTATATCTCCCAATGAGTCTTGTGCCGGCGTTTGCCGGTGTTCACACTTAGTATTTATTTCCTTGCGATCACTTCTTTTGCGACGGAAACAACATTCTTCGTCGAAAACCCGAAGTGCTCGAACAGTTTTTCCGCCGGCGCCGATTCACCGAAACAATTCATGCCGATAACTTCACCCTGTTGTCCGGCGTATCGCCACCACGTCTCAGTGACACCGGCTTCGATAACAACTCTGGCGGTGATATCAGGCGGCAGCACCTGCTGCCGATAGGCCGCTGGCTGTGAATCAAAAATATCGGTGCACGGCATCGATATAACGCGGGTTGCAAGGCCCTCATCCGACAGCGCATCGGCCGCCGACATGGCAAGCGCGACCTCGGAGCCCGTCGCGATCAGAATTACGTCCGGTGCGCCGTCTGTATCTTTCAAAACATAGCCACCACACCTAATCTGTGCGATCTGCGCGGCTGTGCGGGGCTGATGAGGCAGCCCCTGCCGCGTGAGCACGAGGCTCGTCGGACCGTCTTTTCTCTCAATGGCATCTTTCCATGCAACCGCGGTCTCTACCGTGTCACAGGGCCGCCAGACACGCATATTGGGGATGATTCGGAGGCTTGCTACGTGTTCGACCGGTTGGTGCGTCGGCCCATCCTCGCCAAGGCCGATCGAGTCGTGCGTATAGATAAGAATATTTCGGATTCGCATGAGACCGGCCATGCGCAAGGCATTACGGGCGTAATCTGAAAATACAAGAAACGTGCCCGCGTACGGTATTATGCCGCTGTGAAGCGCCATGCCGTTGCAGATTCCGGTCATCCCGAACTCACGTACGCCGAAATAGAGGTAATTGCCGGACGCATCGTCGCCGCTGATCGGAACGGAACTCGCGTGTTTAGTCAAATTCGAGCCAGTCAGGTCGGCAGAGCCACCGGCCATCTCGGGCAAAGCAGGCGCAAACGCATTCAGGGCGACCAACGAGGCTTTACGGGTCGCCATGTCGGCGCCCGCAGCATCGATTTCCTTTATCGCATCGGACGCAAATTCGGCCCAGTTTGCGGGCAACTCCCCCTGCATGCGCCTTAAGAATTCTTTGGCAAGATCCGGATGAGTGTTCTCGTATGACGAAAACAAGTCGGACCATTGTGCTTCCTGCCGGGCGCCGCGGTCGGTGGCATCCCAGGCCGCCCTGATTTCATCGGGAATTTCGAACGGCGGGTAGCTCCAGCCAAGTTCTTTACGGCTGGCCTCGATCTCATCGACACCCAATGGGGCACCGTGTGTATCGGCAGTTCCCTGTTTGTTGGGTGCACCGTAGCCAATGATCGTTTTACAACAAATCAGCGTCGGGCGAACTTCGTCCGCCAGCGCCCGATCGAGCGCTTTAGCGACGGCATCGCTGTCGTGCCCGTCAACGTCTGCAATGACCTGCCAACCGTAAGCTTCAAATCGCTTGGCGGTGTCGTCGGAGAACCAGGCATCGACCTCGCCATCGATAGAAATGCCATTGTCGTCGTAAAGACATATCAGCTTGCCGAGTTTGAGGGTGCCCGCGAGCGAACAGGCCTCATGGGAGATGCCTTCCATCAGGCAGCCGTCGCCAAGGAAGACGTAGGTCCGGTGATTAACCAGGTCGAAATTGGCACGATTGAAGGTCTTTGCCAGCATTTTCTCGGCTATCGCCATACCGACCGCGTTGCCAATGCCCTGGCCAAGCGGACCCGTTGTGGTCTCTATGCAAATAGCCGGGTCGCGTTCCGGATGACCTGCAGTCCTGAACCCGAACTGCCGGAAGTTTTTGATCTCTTCGATTGACAGATCGTAACCGGTCAGGTGAAGCAGGCTGTACAGGAGCATGGAACCATGCCCATTGGACAGCACGAAGCGATCGCGATCGAACCAGTACGGGTTGCCGGGGTTATGCCTCAAATAGTCGTTCCAGAGCACTTCGGCGATATCCGCCATGCCCATGGGCATGCCCGGGTGACCGGAATTTGCCGCCTGGACGGCATCCATACTCAGGGCTCGAATTGTATTGGCAAGTTCTCGCCTGCCAGGCTGGCCGGCAACAGTCGAACGGCTAATTTGTTGTGACATGAGGTTCTATCGTCGGCCTCGCCGACCGAATGTTATGGTTAATTGCTGAGAAAAACGGCGGAATCAAGCTGGCGCATTTTCGCTGTTTCACCGGACAGCCGCAAGAGAGATTGCATTTCTGCAGGCATTTATTCACGCTGCCTCGGCCACGATCTCCGCTCAACGGCGACCATTTTTCATCGCTATGCAATTTGATTAGGCTGTGAAGCAGCCGACAAACTTCGGTACAATGCTGGGCCGTCAAAAAATTACAAGTGAAAGCCACCATGAGTGATACCTATTTATTCACCTCGGAGTCTGTCTCCGAGGGTCATCCGGATAAGATGTGCGACCAGATTTCCGACGCCGTGCTCGATGCCATCATCGAGCAGGACAAATCCGCACGCGTAGCATGCGAGACGCTCATCAAGACCGGTATGGTCATTGTGGCTGGCGAGGTAACTACGTCCACCTGGGTCGATATCGAAGAGCTGGTCAGAAATACCGTGCTGGAGATCGGTTACAGTGATTCCTCTATGGGCTTCGATGGCACCACCTGCGCCGTGCTAAATGCCCTTGGCAAGCAATCGCCGGATATCGCCCAGGGCGTAGATCGAAAGAGCGCGGAGGAACAGGGCGCCGGCGATCAGGGCCTGATGTTCGGCTATGCGACCAACGAGACGAACGTGCTCATGCCTGCCCCAATTACATTCGCGCACCGGCTCGTCCGGCGGCAGGCGGAGGTGAGGAAAAACGGCACATTGCCCTGGTTGCGACCGGACGCGAAGAGCCAGGTCACTTTTGTCTATGAAGATGACAAGCCGGTCGCCATCGATGCGGTCGTCCTGTCGTCACAACATCATGCGGACATCGAACTGGCTGAGCTGCGCGAAGGCGTCATGGAAGAAATCATCAAACCAGTGCTGCCGCCCGAATGGATCAGCAAAGACACGCAATACCACATCAACCCGACTGGCCGATTCGAAATCGGCGGACCGATGGGTGACTGCGGCCTTACAGGTCGGAAAATCATCGTCGATACTTATGGCGGCTCGGCCAGGCACGGCGGTGGTGCTTTCTCAGGCAAGGATCCATCGAAAGTCGATCGCTCGGCAGCGTACGCCTGCAGATATGTCGCCAAGAATATCGTTGCCGCAGGACTTGCGGATCGATGCGAAATCCAGGTGTCTTATGCGATCGGCGTTGCGGAACCAACGTCAATCAGCGTTCACTCTTTTGGCACCGGCAAGATCAGCGAACAGCGCCTGACCGACCTGATTCGCGAGAATTTCGACCTGAGGCCATACGGCATTCTGAAAATGCTGGGCCTGATTCAGCCGATATACAGACAAACGGCGGCCTATGGTCATTTTGGCCGCGAAGATATTGATTTGAGCTGGGAACGCACGGACAAAGCTGACGCGCTTCGCGGTGCCGCTGCGGCTTAGTTATAACTTTACACCTGCAGGAGAACTCTATGAGCAGCGAACCCGTTGCCATCCAACAACCCGATTACAAAGTGGCTGACATTTCGCTCGCCGACTGGGGCCGTAAGGAAATCGCCATCGCCGAGACTGAAATGCCAGGCTTGATGGCACTGCGCCGCGAATATGAGGGTCAGCAGCCGCTGGCTGGTGTCAGGCTTACAGGCTGCCTGCATATGACCATTCAAACGGCCGTGCTGATCGAAACACTGAAGAGTTTGGGTGCAGATATTCGCTGGTCATCCTGCAACATTTTTTCTACCCAGGACCATGCGGCCGCAGCGATCGCGGCCACTGGCGTGCCGGTTTTTGCCTGGAAAGGCGAGACCGAAGAAGAGTATTGGTGGTGCGTTGAGCAAACGATCAACGGACCAGACGGCTGGCAGCCCAATATGGTTCTGGATGACGGCGGCGATCTGACACTCGTTTTGCATGACAAGTACCCCGAACTGATGAAGAAAATCCGCGGCCTTTCTGAAGAGACTACGACTGGTGTGAAGCGTCTTTATGACATGCAGAAAGACGGCAGCCTGTTGTGCCCGGCTTTCAACGTTAATGATTCAGTCACCAAGTCGAAATTCGACAATCTTTACGGATGCCGCGAGTCACTCGTCGATGGCATCAAGCGTGCAACGGACGTGATGATTGCAGGCAAGACGGTCATAGTCTGCGGATATGGTGATGTCGGTAAGGGCTGTGCACAATCTCTGCGCGGCCTTGGCGCAACCGTCTGGGTGACGGAAATCGATCCAATCTGCGCGTTACAGGCTGCTATGGAAGGCTATCGCGTCGTCGAATTTGACGAGGTCTGCGATAAGGCCGACATCGTCGTTACCGCGACCGGCAATTACCACGTCGTGAGCGGACCTCAGATGGAGCGCATGAAAGACCAATCCATCGTCTGCAACATTGGCCACTTCGACAACGAAATTGACGTCGCCTATCTGCATAAATACGAATGGGAAAACATCAAACCACAAGTCGATCACATAATCTTCCCTGACGGAAAGCGGATTATTCTGCTGGCTGAGGGCCGCCTCGTAAATCTCGGTTGCGCGACAGGCCATCCAAGCTTCGTGATGTCAAACTCGTTTACCAACCAGGTACTCGCGCAGATCGAGCTCTGGCAAAATGGGGACAAATACGACAACGAAGTCTATGTGTTGCCAAAACACCTTGATGAAAAAGTAGCCCGGCTTCACCTCGACCGAATTGGCGCCAGGATCACTGAGCTGTCCGATGCACAGGCAGAGTATATCGGCGTTTCCAAAGACGGCCCGTTCAAACCCGATTACTACCGGTATTGAGGCTTAGAATTAAGGGGACAGTTTACTTATTTCCCCGCTAGTCCCGCGTATCGCGGTCAATACGGAAATAAGTAAACTGCCCCCTTAATTATCTTGTTCTTTTCCGTGGCCTGACACCGCGCAAACAGCTATTATCCCTGCACAGGAGATTGTGGAAAGCCGCAACAGCAGAGGATCGTAGCGCTATTCATACGTCAACTGATCCTATTCGGGTCCTGCATGTTACGGACCCGCATCTGTTCGCTGATTCGGATTCGAGTCTGCGGGGCACCGTGACCCATTCCTCACTTCGAGACGTACTCAGCCACATTCAGCGTTCAGACTGGAACGCCAACATGGTGGCGCTTACGGGCGACCTGATCCAGGACGACAGCCGAGAAGCGTACGAACGCTTCAGTGAATTGATGCGGCCTCTCGGCCTCCCGGTGTATTGCGTGCCGGGCAATCATGATGTGCGGGAATTCATGAAAGACTCGCTCGCCAGTCCTGAGTTTTACTACTGTGAATCTGTCCTGCACGGAAACTGGTTAATCGCCGGTATCGACAGTTGCATCAACGACGACGCTGCCGGTCACATTGATGATCAGGAAATGGAAAGACTTGAGAAATTGCTCAATGAAACGACGGCCGAGCACGTTTTGATTTGTCTGCATCACCCGCCATTGCCCGTCGGCAGCAAGTGGCTCGACCAGGTCGGTCTGCGAAACGGCGAAGAATTCCTGCGCCTGATATCACGCACCGGCAAAGTCAGGGCAGCGATCTTCGGACACGTTCACCAGGAATTCGAGGAATCGCATGATTCCATACAAATCATCGGCACACCATCCACTTGCCGGCAATTCAAAGTAGCAAGTGATGAGTTTGCGCTGGACGATAATCCACCGGCTTACCGCAGAATCAGCCTGCACCCGAACGGTGGCGTAGAGACCGAGCTGATCTGGCTGAGCGACTGAATGACTACTCGATCCGCACTGCTTAAGTGCTTTTTGACCATCTGCTTGCTTACGGCGACCGGCAACGCGGCTCCGCAGCATTCAGGGCACCCGATCTCGATGTGGCAGATCAATGGTGCAAGCAACCAGATCTTCCTGCTCGGTTCGGTACATGTGCTCAGGGCGCAGGATCACCCGATTCCGTCTGCAATCGAGGAAGCCTACGAAGATGCCGAGATCCTGATCATGGAAGTTGACATGGACGACCTTGACCCAATCGCGATGGCCGGGCTGGTCAATGAACTTGGCGTCATTAAGGACGGCGGCAGCCTGCAGGAGTTCATGGGATCGCAACTCTATGACGAAGCCGCCGACTACGCATCGCAGCTGAACATTCCGATCGCAATGCTCACGCAAACCGAACCGTGGTTGGCTGCCGTGACAGTCGAGCAAATGGTTCTCCTTCGAATTGGATTCAATCCCCAATATGGAATTGAGTTTCATCTGACGGCGAAGGCAGGCGATGACAACAAGAAAATTCTTGGGTTCGAAACTGCGCGCGAGCAGCTCGAGTTCCTCGACAGGCTGTCACTACCGGCGCAGCGATCGCTGCTTATCCAGACTCTTCGAGAAAGTTTGAATATCGAGGAACAACTCAATCTGGTGATTGACGCCTGGCGCCACGGCGACATCGGCTTTCTCGAGGCAAACCTGCTCGCGGAAATGCAAAAATACCCTGAGCTTTATCAAACACTCGTCGTCGATCGAAATGAAGCCTGGGTAGAGCAGATCAGGAACCTGACCAAAGAAGAAGATGATTATTTGATCGTCGTCGGTGCACTGCATCTGGTGGGTGAGGACGGCGTGCCGGCCCTTCTGTCAGAGATCGGGATTACCGCAGATCAGTTACAACAGCCGGATCGCTAAATTTCTACCATCTCGAAGTCTTCTTTTCCGGCACCGCAGTCTGGGCAGCGCCATGACAGGGGCACATCCTTCCATCTCGTGCCCGGAGCAATCCCCGATTCGACATCGCCCCCCTCTTCGTCATAGACATAGCCACAAATGAGACACATATAGGTTTTCATGGAATGCGATTCGTCTTGTTCATATTCGAGTGCGAGGACTGGCAGTTTACCATCTGAAACTCGGGGGTTTATGACCGAATGCTGCTTCGGTAGCATGCGCCTGTTTATAGGAGGATTCGAATGAGCCTTTTCACGGACGCGAAAAAATATATCGCAGGCGGTGTTAATTCGCCGGTTCGGGCGTTTGCTGCCGTCGGCGGCGAGCCGGTGTTCTTCAAGAGCGCGAACGGACCCTGGCTGCAGACTGAGGACGGCCGGCAGATGATTGACTATGTCGGCTCATGGGGCCCTATGATCCTGGGTCATGCGCAGGCCGATGTTGTTAAAGCCGTAACAGACGCTGCCAAGTCTGGTCTCAGTTTCGGTGCGCCCACTGTTGTCGAAACGCGTCTCGCGCAAAAAATCAGTGAATTTATGCCATCGATTGAACGACTCCGAATGGTCAGCTCAGGCACAGAAGCGACGATGAGCGCCATTCGACTGGCGCGTGGCTTTACCGGGCGCGACAAGATCATCAAATTCGAAGGTTGCTATCACGGCCACTCTGA
>Ga0224508_10003062_pt1 | contig 13930 bp, 12 predicted proteins | sample SF_Jan12_sed_USG_4_FD_170157 | JGI IMG/M metagenome (GOLD analysis project Ga0224508, IMG submission 170157) | Sediment microbial communities from San Francisco Bay, California, United States - SF_Jan12_sed_USGS_21 | ecosystem: Environmental > Aquatic > Marine > Sediment | place: USA...
TTTGCGGTGATGACGATGGTGGCTCGTTTCGGTGTCGCAATAGTGGCGCTGATTGTAGTCATCGGTGCTTCTCGCGTATCGGCGCAGATACAGCCTTACACCCCGCCAGAGGCGGCGGCGGCGGGTGCGGACTGGACGGAACGGATTGTAGAACTCCTTCCTGAAGGTGTGGAGACCCGCTCCGAGGCGAGAGCTCGCCTCGCCGCTCACGAACCCGACCCTGTGCAGTACCCGGTGCCGCGCACGTCGTGGGACGGGAAGCCGGACTTCTCTGGAGTCTATTGGCCCAATGCGACAGTCACCCCGCCCCCAGTGCCGCTCGAGTCGCTGTACCGTCCAGAGGTGCGCGAATACAGAGAGGGCGGAGGTGCCGCGGTCGATCTGATCGACTGGCGCGGCATCGATACCCCGAACTATCACTGCTGGCCGAACTCTCCCGTCAACGGCTCGGCGGCCGGGACCATCCAACTGGTGTCAGCCCCGGGATATCTCCTGATGCTCAACGAGGGCGGTGACCACTTCCGGATCATCACAATCGTTGACGAGGACGATCCCCCGCCCAATGCGTCGCGAAAGCCTTCTTTTAAAGGCTCGTCGGTCGGTCATTGGGAGGGCGACACGCTGGTCGTGGAGGTGACGGACTTCAACGGCAAGCCCTGGCTTGGCCCCGCCCGGCCGCCGGATCAGCTGCCGCAAACCTCCTCAGACGCACTGCGAATTGTCGAGCGCTGGAGTCGGCCAGACGCGCAGATCATTGAGTACAGCGTGGTCGTTGAAGACCCGAAAATGCTCACGGCCCCATGGACCGGATCGGTCGTTCGCCGGGGCCTGATGCCGTACGACACGCTCTTTGAGTCGCTCTGCTTCCCGGATCCTGAGTTGGATGCGCGGCACCGGGAGTTCGCCGTCCAGCAAGCGGAGAGGGAAGCGTTGGGTGCACCCGCCGTTGTACCCGCGACGGGGGGTACCCCGTGAGCGGACGTGGGATGACCCACGGCGCTGGCTTGGTCGTGGGCGCTGCGGTGCTGCTCGGTCTGCGGGTCGCCGTGGCCCAGAGTGGAGCAACCGACAGCGCCTCTACAGAAAGCGGTTCGTTTGCGGCGCGGACCGAGTGGGGAGAGCCGAACCTGGCGGGTGTCTGGAGGGCGGCGCCCCTTGGTGCCCGCTCCGGAAGCGATACGTTCGACCTGGCGACGCTCGAGGGACTGTACACGCCCGCGGCGCTTACGCGGATGCAGGAACTCTCGGCGGAGGATGACCCAACCCTGCGCTGCGCGCCTCCCGCTTTTCCGCGCGCCGCGATGCTGGGGCATCCCATCCAGATTATTCAGAGCCCCGGATTCGCGTTCGTGCTCACCGAGGCGTACCCGGTCTACCGGATCATTCCAACGACTGGAAGGCCGCACACGGAGGCGCGGTATTTGTACCCCACTTACATGGGCGACTCGACCGCGCGGTGGGAAGGCGACACGCTCGTAGTGGACGTGATCTCATTCAATGGCGAAGGGTGGCTGGCGAGCCCCGAGGATAGGCCGACGGACACCAGCACAGGCGTGTGGTTGACCTCTGATGCGATGCACGTCGTCGAGCGGTGGCGTCGCATCGATGCCGATACGCTCGAGTATCAGGCGAGGGTAGAAGATGCGCACTCGCTGGCGGCGCCCTGGGAGACGCCGACGGTCACCTTCACTCGTCAGGCGGTGGACAAGATCGAAGAGGCCTTGTGCCGGCCGGAGGATGGACCGGAGACCTATCTCGAGCGCCTCGGTTAGCGAATTCAGCGCTTAGATGGCGAATGCAGTGGCAGTATTGAGGGAGACAGGTATGGCGTGGAAGGCAGCTGGCATCTTAGCGATGCTTCTCGGGTTCGTGTCGATGGCGGCGCCGCTGTCGGCCCATCATTCCCGTGCGATGTTCGACGTGGACGTCTTCATTTCCGTCGAAGGTGTGGTCACCGACGTCGAGTGGAAAAATCCCCACATGTGGATCACCCTCGACGTGCCGACCGCCGACGGCGAGACTGAGAGCTGGGGTTTCGAGGGATCGGGGGCCGCGAGCATGGTGGCATCCGGAATCTCGCCGCAGATCCTCAAGGTGGGGAATCGGGTCAAGATCATCGCCCATCCTCCACGGGACAAGTCCCAACGCACGGCGGAGTTCATGGGTATGGAAGTGGACGGCACGTATTACTCACGAGGAACGGGTTCCAACATTCGCGGCGTGAGCGAGAACTAGCTCAAGGGGCCGAAACCGGCCCCCGCGGTCAAAGCCTTTTCAGCAAGGCCGCTACCGGCCCGCGTCGGTCCCCAGGAAGAAGTTTTTCCCGTCCAGCGTGGTCACGCTCCGGCCGTTGACTACCGGTTCCCCGCTCCGTGCAAGATAACCATTGACGATCACCTCGGTTCCGGCCGGGAAGTCCGTTTTTCGGAGGCCACGCCGCAGCAATTGAGTGGCCCCGCCGGACTCTATCGCCCAATTGGTCACCGTGCCGTCTTCGTTTTCGACGTCGATATACAGCCAACCGTGCGGGTTCACCCAGTCCATGCTCGTGAGCTTCCCTCGCAGCTCGATCGGCTTTTCTATATCGAATTCCGCTGCGAAGGAATGGTGTGCCGTGGCGGGGGTGCCCGCCAACAGCATACCGACAGCGCTCAACAACCCCAGAGTCTGCTCTTTCATGTCACTGACTCCCATGACAACGATTTAACGGAGTTCAAGTTTACTATAAGGGAGCGCGCCCATCACTCCGGAGGAGTGACTCCCCTGAACCACTGGTAGCCGAGCTCGCGAAGGGCAGCCGGGCCCTCTCTGTTGCCCTCGTAACAGGCGTCTTCCCAGATCTCATGTGCATAAGGGTCTTCGAAAGAAGGCGCGTCTACCTGTACTGCACTGGGTATGCGGCTGCTTCTCGTGTTCGGACCGGTGCCGGGGCGCCGCCTGGGGAAGTTCATCTTCCAGGGCCTGGTATAGACCGTGGGGTCCTCGATCGTTATCTCGTAGTCGATCGTGTCCGCATCGACCAACCGCCAGCGCTCCGTCATGCGCGTATTCTCGGTAAAGTATACCCCGGTGCTGTCGAACCACCCCCGCCCGTTGAGACTGGTCACCTCGACGACCAGCGTGTCTCCCTCCCAATGGCCCCGTGAGTTCCCGAACCATAACTTCACGTTCTCGCTGATGGGTGGACGCCCGTCAGTTGGGATCACGCGGTAGCCTTCTTCGCCGAGCATGATCACGGTGCCGGGCTGCTGAACGATTTCCAGCTCCGAGAACGCGAACCTCGGCATGAAATTCAGGCAAAATGCCGCCGGACTGCTGTAGAGGCGTTCGTCCGACTCTCCGGGCCATCCTCGCCCCAGTCCGGCGAGAATCTCATTCCGTTTAGCCAGTCCCCACGGCGTGTAGGGGACTCTGCCATCCGGTGGATCGGAAACAAAGGTTTCCTGGGCTGGCGTCGTGATGTCCACGAACTCATGGTCTTCGAGATAGCTCAAGCCATCACCACCGGGGCCACCCCAGACCCCTTGGAGATCAGGCACGCCGTCCCGTGTCCGCGGTGGACTGTACGGCGGGAGCTTGGCCTTCTCTGCGAGCCAGGTCGGGGCCATGGGGAGCTTCGGGGCGTCTTCCCAAAAGGCCTGCCCGGCCGCGGGTTCCGGTGCCAGTGACAATGTCCAGAATACAACCGTCAACGCGGTGACGGCGGCGGAAATTCGATGGCCCACCTGACACCTCGCTTTGCTTCTGATGCTCGCCAACTCAGTGCTCCTCGAAAAAGGTGGAATCGGGATTGTCCCATTCCTGCTCGAGGAGGTACGCATGGCACTGATACTCCAGCAGCTCGCTGTTCCCTTCCTGACGCCGGTAAAGAGGCATGCTGATCGTCCAGGGCTGCGTGAAGACGTTCGGGTCCTCGATCGTGGCTTCATAGAGCAAGTGATCCGGACCCATCGGCGTGTAGCGTTCAACGACGTGCAAGTCCTCGCTGTGGAAATTTCCCGCCCGATCGAACCAGGTCTGGTCGTTGAAATGGATCACGTCGACTACGAGCGTATTTCCCTCCCAGCGACCCCGCGAGTCCCCCATCCACCAGTCGATCGGACCCGGGGGATGCGGATTTCCGTTCATATGGATGAAGCGGACGGCGCGCAAATACTCGTACGCTATCGAGACCTTGTCTGCCTGCTGAATGATCTGAAACGGATGCGGCATGTAGGTGATGCGAGGAACTCCGGGAAGATAGCACCTGTTTTCCGGATCGAGCGTGGCGCGCTGTTCGAAGTTCTCCTTCTTTTTCGCGAGCGCCCATGCCTGGTAGGGAATGGCGCCGCCTTCCACCACGCCGTGCCCGGCGGGTACGCCGAGGCTCGCGGGATGGTCTTCGAGGTCCCACGCGGCGGTGTTCAGGACCTGCCAAATTCCCTGTAAGTCCGGGTGCCCGTCCTCTGTGCGCAGCGGCGCGTAGGGTGTCGTCGCCGCGGTCTGCCCCACGCTGACGATTGGCGTGAGGGCGCAGATCGCCGCCAGGCCAAACATCAACCGCACGAATCGTCTCACCGGAGACTCCCCCTTTAACTCGACACAGCTGTAAAAAGATCATAGGAGATTGTTTCTGCATCGGTCAAGAAATCGTCTTGGGAGCCTTCGGCAAGACGTGCCCTGGACTCGGGTTTCGGTATCCCACGATATAGCAGGCGTCAGTGTCGCCCTAATCTGGCAAGCGGCGGGTATTGACCGCCCCAGGGTGATCCGCGTCATGAAAATCACGCACTATCTCTACAACGCATTCCTGGTCGAGGAGGGCAGTGCGAAGATCGTAATCGACCCGGGTCAGAACCTCTGGTTGTTCAAGCTGAAGAGCCTGATTCCCCAATCGGAGTGGCCAACGGTCACGCATATTGCCATTACGCATGGCGATCCGGACCATCATTGGCAGTCAGATCGGGTCGCCGGAGCATCCGGTGCACACGTCATATGCGGCACTGAACTGACTCGAACCGAAAACGGCAGGACGCTCGTCATCGACCCCCGCGGGCGGGGACTAACGTCCTGGGTTCCCTTCAGCAACCTGCACGCACTCGATGTTGGCGAGTCCACGACGCTTGATGGCGTCACATTCGAGGCGGTCCGGTCAAAGCATGGCGCTATCGCGGTACCCATCCTCGGATTCACGATCAGGCGCCAGCCCGGGCCGGATGAACGTGTCGGTCTCGGCTCAATGGGGTTCAAGATCACGATTGGCGAGAAATCGCTGCTCAATCTCGGCGACTCGCTGTTTCTGCCTGAGTGGGAGGGACTGGCGCCCACTGTGCTTATGCTCCCTATTGGAGGACTCGGCCAGAACACCTGGACAATGGATGTCGACGATGCCCTGAAGGCCGTCACGCTGATTGGTCCCGAGATGGTCATTCCATGTCACTACAGTGTCCCGTTTCTGTGGAAGCACGAGTTCGCAGTAGCCGACGACCTCCGGTTTAAGCGCGAAGCCGAGCGACTTGGCGTCGAATGCCGCATCCTCGGTGCCGGCGACGTCCTGGTGGTCTGACGATTGGGTCAGGGCGCGCAGCTATCATTGCCCGGCGCTGGCCCTAGAAGCTGTGCTCACCACTGCAATGGCCGCTGATGCGGTGGCGCGTGACGGCGTAGGCTGCGAGGTCTGCTCGGGGTGCGGTTGCCCAGTACCACAGATAGCGAACCGGTCGATCAGCAAGTTCCGGCAGCAAAGCGCGAGGATCTAGCGTCGCGGCGCCGCCAGCGTTTAGAGTGATTCGACCACGGTGAACCTCGCCTGCTCCGCTGAGGAGCCGGAGGTCGATCGGCTGCTCGCTCCCGTCCGGCTCGTCCAGCACCAGCCCCAGGCGGGTTTCGAGATCGGAACCGATGGCACACTGCCCCCAGCATAGCCCGCGGGCTCCGGGTGCGCGTAACGCGTTGGGGTTGCGGAGCGAAATTGCCACGCTGGCCGCCAGCGGGCTCGTCCCGGCGGCGTTCTCGTAGACTAGCTGATGGTTGATGCGTCGCGGCGTCGGGCCCTGCTGGGGCCATACCGAGAAGCCGAAACTTCGTGCCCCGCTAATGTTGAGGGATTCCAGGAGTTCGGTGACGGGCAAATTTAAGAACATGGCCGAAGGTGAAACCAGTGATTCCGTGTCCACGCCGCGGATCACTCGACCCTTATCGTCACGAAAGTCGATTCTTGTGTTCAAACGGCAGGGAGAGAAGATCGGGTACAGCCGGATTCGGGCTGCGAGCCCCTCCAGGAGAGGGTAGATTCGAGTCGATGGCCGATCGTCCGGCCAATACTCGGCTACGTCTGAGCAGTCATAAAAACTGTGGTTCGCGGCCAGCGCACCGTCGCTCAGGCTGCGTAGCCCCGCCAGCATTCGCCCGTAGAACATGGCCTGAGTGGGGGGTTTGAACGACAGTATTGCGCCGTCGTGTCGGGCCTCGTCACCGAACAGGTCGTGAACGGAAATGACGGAGTTGCCGAGGCGGCTGGCTGGCGGCGCTACTTCCGCCTCGAGGGTCCGATCCGGCCAGCGCAGGGCTACCTGGATCGGTTCTGAAACTCGAGCGGGACCCGACGTGAATACGCCAAAAGTGTCTGTGTCGGAGCTCAAGCGTACATCTATGGAGGCCTCCGGCACGCTGGAGGCGTTTATCTCGTCATCCTCGAACACATCGTTGAGTATTCGGTTGTAGGAATGCACGGAGTTCAAGAAGTGCTCGCTTCGGTGGTTAACGACGACGGCCGGAAAGGGGTAGACGAAGTTGTCCGCCGTGAAGAACTCGACCATATAATTGTCCACGGGCTCCGTGGTGAGATCGGCTAACGAAAAGGCATACACTCGGGGCTCGCATACAGGATGCGTTCGTGATTCGATGCGAGCCCCGTCCGGGCCGATGGCAGTGAGGCGGCAGGCGATGTCCTTGAAACCACGCTTGAGCAGGAAATGATTGGCAAAACTAATATCGACGTCGGAGCCTTCCAACTTCGGCGCCAATAGAGAAGAACGATGCACGGTGTTTCTCGCTACATCCGCGTGGTAAGCGCTACGGGTTCGTTCCTGATCCTTTATGGGCTTCACTGGGCTGGATTCCTCTTCGTGGAGTAGCGCCAACATGCCTCGCTACTGTCAGAAATGCATATTGCCGGATACGCGGCCAGGCGTGAAGCTGGATCAAGAAGGCGTCTGTCGGGGCTGCAGAAACGTCCGTGGCAAGGCGCAGATCGATTGGGACATCCGTGCCGAAGAGTTTCGAGCGTTGGTTCGATACAGCCGAAACCGTTCCAACGGCTACGATTGCGTCATCCCCGTCAGTGGTGGCAAGGACAGCTATTGGCAGGTCCTCACGTGTCTCGAACACGGCCTGCATCCTCTGTGCGTCACCTATGCGGTGCCCGGCCGCAACGCTATCGGCGAGCAGAACCTGCGCCGACTCATTGAGATCGGAGTCGATCACATCGATTTCCGCCCTAACCCGCGGGTCGAGGCGCGCTTTGTTGCCCGAGCGTTCCGGGAGCGAGGCATCAGTGGCCTCGTTACGCATATGGCGATCTTTGCGCTACCAGTCCGCTTCGCCGCGGCGTTCCGAGTCCCACTGGTAGTCTTCGGAGAGAACTCCGCGTTCGAATACGGCGCCGAAGACAATGCTCTGAACGGTGCGGAGATGGACCATCGTTGGCTAAAGAGCTTCGGCGTAACGGACGGCACCACGGCGGCGGATTGGGTCAGCGGAGACTTGAGTGCCGAAGACCTGACGCCCTACGCGCTACCGAACGAGCGAGAGCTAGCCGACGCAGGCATCCGGATCGTTTTTCTCGGGCACTACTTTCCCTGGGATCCGGACCATTCTCGGCGCGTGGCCGAGGAGCACGGCTTCGCGGTTCGCGACCAAGGGCCCCTGGTCGGCCACTACGACTACGCAAACATCGACGATGATCTCTTGAGCATCCACCAGCACGCGAAGTGGTACAAGTTCGGCATCACCCGCAGTTGGGATACCCTCTCCATGGAGATACGCAACGGCCGCCTGGAAAGGGCGGCGGCTATCGAAAAGCTCCGCCAGCGGGGCGATGAAACGCCATGGGAGGCGATAGTGGCGTTCTGCGACTACGTTTCGATCTCGGAGGTGGAATACTTCCAGACACTGGAACGGTTTCGGAACCTGGATATCTGGTCGCGGAGAGATGACCGTTGGGTCATCGAGGACTTCCTGATTCCCGACTTCCCTTGGCCGGAAGATCCGCCGATACTCCGGCGGTGACAGAGTCGGCCGCCCTGGGTTGCACGTGTGTGCTGACTGCAGCTACCTATTGCTGCTGTTGGATGAAGACCAGGGCGAGACTTTGCAGATCCGGTTGGAGCTCCTCATCACCTGCCGGCATCCCACCGACGGAGAGCATGTAGGCGATAACATCGACGTACTCCTCGTCGGTCAGAGACGCCGGATTGCCTGCCGGCATCGTAGCCCGTGTGTATTCGAAGAGCGTGGCCAGCGATCTTCCTGCCCAGACCCGGAGGAACCTCGCCCGTGCCAGAGGGGGGGTCGAGCGCATATCCGGGTCGTCCGGGGCGCCGTTCAGTCTGCGCCCGTGACATGTGCCACAGGGACCCGGGTAAACTGCCTGGCCCCGTTTCGCCTGCGCCTCGGTGAATACGCCATCCCAGACCGATGCTGTTTGGCCGCTTTCCTCGAGATCCGCTAGCACCGCCATGACTTCTTCGGTGGTCACGGCGCCAAAGTTGTTCACCCATGCGTTGCGAATGTAGGTCGCCAGGGAGGAGATTTCCTCCCCGGTCAGATCGGGGAAGGGAGGCATGCTGCCCATGCCCTGACGGATGTTGCTGACAATCCGAACAGAATCCCTGAGCTGGTCGTTGCCGCTCAGCGCCGAGAACGTCGGCGGATCCCCCGCGCCGGAGTCCTTATGGCAAAGCGCGCAGTTGTCCTGGTAGAGCTGCTGCCCCTGCTCGAATAACGCCGTGTCGATCGCTTGCTGAGCAACGGCGGCCGGGGCGATGACAAGCGCAAGATTCAGAGCGACGACTGCGGTCTTCAACATCAGAGAACCTCTTCCGATTCGTGGTGGCGTTGGGGATCAGGACCAGACATCGGCATCCGAGAGCCCCTGATCCACAGCGAGCTCCGCCCTGATCGTCATGTCTGTCTTCACTTCTCCGTCGCTGCGGAAAGGGAAATAATTTCCGCCGGAAACGAAGAGCCGGTACTCGCCCTTCGGAACTCTCACCTCTGCTACGCCGCGCGCGTCTGTGAAGGTTCTGTAAGGGTGTATGACAACTCGGGCACCTTCGACCGGGGTCTGACTTTCCACGTCGATGGCCAGCACCGTCAAGAGACACTCGGGTTTGGGTACGACCCGAACGCCAAACTCAACGCTGCACTCGGTGTGCAGGATAGCGGGACCGTCCCCAGGACCCTTGACCGGCCATGCATAGAGTCCCTCCGTGTCAGGGGCTTTCAGGTCCATCTCCGCATAGTAAAGCGCGGCGGTGCCGGGCCAGGGGGCGTCACTCAGTGAGGCTGTCGCCTGCTTTTTACCGTCGTGGTCGAGGACCTCCACGGTCCAGCCCTCGGCCGGGCACTCCGAAGAGCACTTGACCCCGACCTTGATGCTGAACTTCTCGCCGCATTCGATGGCCGATGGCGCGTCCCATACGACAACGCGCGTGCGGTGTGGTTTGACGATGAATGAGAATGGCGCCGACGTTTCCTCTTCCGAGCCGATTGGCTCCGCAGCTGCCGGGCACACGGCCAGCCAGGTATAGGCACCCGGCCTGAGGGGTGCCTTGAGCACGCACTCGCTGGCCGCGTGGTTTTTGCCGTCGAGTTCGGTGAGCTCGGAGCTCCAAACCAACGCGTCGTTCTGGTCTTTGATCAGGAGGGTCCTGCCCCGCAGGTCCGCTGCAGGGGTGCACGTCATGGTGAACTCGAGAGTCATGTCGGCGCCGGCATCGACCTCGCTCGGCGACACCTCGACGCTGCACGCGCTGATCCCGGGCGTCATATCGTCTTCTGCGGCCATGGACGGGGAGCTCGTCCGATGGGGGCCGACCCCCACCGGATGTCAACGTGACGACTAAGCGGACGGCTCTTCGGCGGCATGCGTGCCGGCGATGAAGCCATGGACGTGACTCTTGCCCAGCCCATGCTTGTTGAAGCCGCCTACGGCCTCGCCTCCGGCATACAGACCCGGAATGACCTGGCCCTGCATGTCCACGACCTGGTGCTGGCCGTTGACCCTTAAGCCCCCGTACGAATCGTGCCACAGCACCATGATCGCGAGCGCATAGAAGGGCGGCGTCCGGATCGGATTCATGGGTGCGTCCGCCTCGCGCTCGAATTCGGGGTCGGCGCCGTCATCCACGTAGCCGTTCCAGGTGGTCACCGTCTCGGCCAGGTATTTCAGAGGCACGCGCTGGAACTCATGGCCGGCGGCAATTTTGTCTGCCAGGTCCTCGATGGTATCGGCCTGGAAGAAGTAGCCGTTATCGGCCACATAGGGGTACCAGAGTTCCCACCCCGTACGCTCGACCGCATCCTGGTCGAAGATCGCCCAAAGCGGGCCGGAGTAGTAGTCGGGAGGCTCGGAGCCCTCATTCATTGCCAGAGCGGCATCGAGGCCGTGGTCATAGTCGTACATCTCCCTGACCCACTCCTTCTGGCAATTGCGCCAGTCGAGCGGCTTGTGCTCCAGCCCCTGGCCCGGGGTGGCACCGTCGCCCGGGTACCGACTCGGACCGGGCCTCATTGGAAGCCGGACCTCGTTGAAAAAACGCTTCCCGACCTGATTCACGGCGATGAACTCTTCGAACCCGGCGTTGCCGACATTGATCCCCGCGGAGCCGCGGAAACCGAAAGTCGGATGGCCGGGCATCATGGTGGTATACGCATCCCGGGTGCCAAGCCGGGTCGACAGGTGGAACGTCGTCGAATACGAGAGGTTCTGCTGCATGCCTGCCAGGTTGGCGCCAACTCTCAATCCGGCGATAAGTGCGCTGGCGTCCTGACCATGGGGCCCCTGCAGGGCCAGACCGCTCGTCGGGAAGGCGGGCTCCCGCATGGCGGGGTAGAACATGCTGCGGACCTCGGGGTTGCCCGCGTGGCCGCCGCTGGCAAGAATGACAGCCCGACGCGCCCTGATGTTCACCCTCTCGCGACGCTCATCGACGTTGCCGTTCTGCCAAAAGCTTTGCAGAAGCTCGCCGGTCTCCGGATGCTGGCGCGGCGAATAATGTGCAGTGATGCCGAGAATTCTGCCGGAGAAAGGCTGCTCACGCACGAGGTCGTCAAAACAGCGGTTCAGCATGAACTCGACGCCCTTCTCCCGGGCGGAGAACTCCAGCGGCCGGGCCAGCGCCACCCCGTTCCCTACGGTGTTGGGTCCGGCGAGGCGACTCGCGTCAAACATCTGCACGGGCGCGAACGCGCTCGTGCGCTCGAGATCGGCGACGCCCGCATCCTCCGCCGTGATGGTTCCCGCCTTGATGTCCGTCTTGTCGCCCAGCTGGAAGAAGCAGCGCGCCCCCCTTGCGCGAGACAAGCCTCCGCCGCCATGCGTGCCATTGACGCGGGCGAACCGGACATAGTTATCCATCAGGAGTTGCCGGGTGGCAGGGCAGTTCTCGGCCCATGCGCGCACCAGCTCCCGGTCGTTGTATCTGTATGGGCTCCCGGCCTTGCGGTCCAGGACCGACCAGTCGGTGATGTCCGTGAACAGGAGCTCGACATCGTCGTCGAGTTCCTCGGGAGCCTCCAGCGGTGCTACCGTGACGAGCCCCTCTTTGTCGCTCTCGCCCTTCATATCCCTGAGCTGGACCGGGTCGCCTCCGCCGAGAGATACCCAGGAGCCGCTGTGCAACATTCTGCCGCCAAGGTCGAAATTCTGATCGACCACCAGCACACTGGCCCCGAGATCCCTCGCGCGAATGGCCGCAGTGAGCCCCGCACAGCCGCCTCCCGCGATGACCACGTCCACTTCATAGTCCCAGTCGACGGCTTCGGAGGCCTGCGCGCGTGCATTATCTGAGTCCAACAGAGCGGCTGCGCCCAGACCCGCGGCGGCGCCCGTCTTGACGAATTCCCGCCTGCTCAGGCCGCTCTCGTCAGGCTTTCGATCGTTCCATTTCCCGTCGCGTTTCTTCGCCATGTCTGGTCCTCCCCCAATGGCTGTTACCGACAATCGCGTGCCTCTGGTCGGCGACAAGCGCCGTGGCGCTTGACAACGTTAGCAGGGGACGCAGTTTCGCACAATTCGATCGCGGGTTTTGCGCCCGCAGGAGGGGGGCGAACCTTTGCAGCCAGACAGGTATCCCGGTATGCTCCAATAAGGTGTACCGGGGCACGGCCAGCAGGCCAAATAAGGGGGATCCCCATGAAATCCGTCACGCTCTCCGCCGTTGCGTTGTCGATCGCGCTCACCGTCATTTCCGGTACGGCATCTGCCCAGAACCGCACCGAGCCCGCTGGGAAACTTTTCTTTGAAGGTGACATCGTGCGTCACCGATTGGATGGCCAGGTCGGGCCATTCTGCGTACTGCAGAATCGATACAAGCGCGGCGAGGCGGTCGCGTGGCGACTCCGCGTTCTCGAGCCGGACGGCGGTGTCGCCGACGATTCGGTGCTGACGAGCGTCGTGGTGGAGCTCGGCAGCGGTGAGACGGTGGCGCTGGAGTACGGCCCCCACGGTAATCCGCCGAGCGATTATTTCTGGGCGAGCTCCTGGACGATTCCAGCCAGCTATCCCACGGGGACGCTCGGCTATAAGGTCATGGCCACGTTGCAGGACGGCAGCGTCGTGACCTGGGAGCCGTTCACCCGCCCGGCGACTCAGCTTACCGTGATCGAGGGCGAGCCGGAGATGGCGGCAGCCCAGTAATAAGGTCGAGACCCCGATCTCGATAGGAGAGGTCCAATGAGGATTCATGGTGGGCCGCTTACCGGTCCGTTATTTGCGCTCGGCATTCTTTTCGCGACATCGGCGTTCGCCGTACCGCCTTCCGCGTTCGGGCCAGCAGTGGAAGTCGGCACGCCACAGGGTGGCTATGTCGGTGTGATGCGGGTCGCGCCGCTTCACGGAGAGGCCGGAACCCCCTTCACCGTGGCTGCCGAGGGCCTTCCACCCGGAGAGGAATTTCAACTGATCTGGCGCACCGTGGACGGAAAATGGAACGTGACCGAATCGGAGTATCACGGCCGCGAATTCGTTCCCGTCGCATACGAAATGGGATCGGTGAAGACCGACTCGACCGGCCGGCTCGAAGCCACCTTCGAGACTCCGGAAGACTTCGGTTTCGTTCACGATATCGTGTTGCAGCAGGGCGATCGCCTCTTCACCCAAGTCGCCTATTCGATCGACATGTCGGTCGAGATTTTTCCGCAGAGCGGGCCGGTCGGCACGCCGATCAACGTCGAGGTGAAAGGCATCGGGTACCGTGATCTGGAACGGTCCTGGAACGTCCTTTACGACAATAGTTTCACCGGTTGGGCTTCGGCGGTGACCACACACGGTTCGGCCAGCTTCACGATCCCAGCGACCGGCCATATCGGCAATCACATCGTCGAAGTGTTGCATGGACAGTTTGGCTTTCCCTATCGCAACCAGGAGCAGAGCCCGCGACCCGACCGGCCGCGTTTTGCCCTACCTTTTACGGTCACGCCGGGCGAACCGGTCCTGCCGCCTTCCGTTGTCGCACAGGCCCAGACCGAAGTGCGTCTTGCGCCGCCCGTCGGTGAGTTGATCTCAGAGCCGCGTTTTTCCGGTGTTGGCGAAACAGTCGCGGTGAAGGCGGAGGGCTTGAACCCCGGTGAGCACTATGCGCTCAATTGGACCCGGGTGATCGGCAACCGCATCGACGGCGACGGTTGGGCCGAATCCTCGGTGCTGGTTGCCGAAGCGATGGCGGAT
>Ga0224508_10003063_pt1 | contig 13928 bp, 14 predicted proteins | sample SF_Jan12_sed_USG_4_FD_170157 | JGI IMG/M metagenome (GOLD analysis project Ga0224508, IMG submission 170157) | Sediment microbial communities from San Francisco Bay, California, United States - SF_Jan12_sed_USGS_21 | ecosystem: Environmental > Aquatic > Marine > Sediment | place: USA...
CCGCTTCTGGGTATTCGTCGGCAGACTCGTACTTGGAAGGGCACTTGGCCAGTAACATATGGGCCACGAACACCCCGTCTTCCTGCAACGATCCCTCGACGACGACATCCGCGCCGTCCACGAACGTATCCGGGATGATGCCGTGGTAGTTGACCGCGAGCATGGCGCCACCGTCGGACATCTGGAAGGTCACATCTTCGCCCGTGTTCGCTCGGTCGATGGTGCCGTCGAGCACCTTGCCGTTGACCCGTAAACCTGAACGGGCCACGTCGGGCGAGGCGAGGAATTCGGAAACGGACATGTAGTAGCCGACACCGGAACCTTGCGTTCCGACGACGATCAAGAGCACCATGGAGGCGACCACGCCGGCCGCGATCAGGAAGAACTTCGTTTGAGGCATCTGCATGGTCGGTCCCTTTTGAGGAAGCGGCGCCGGACGGTATGCCCGACGAGGACATGGTAAGCACCTCGCATCCCACTGTCAACGCGGCACTTGCTACGTATTTATCCGTACCTGTTTAAGGGTAAGGCCGTTCCCGTGTAGGACAGGGGTACGCGGATTTGCCGATGCCCGCCCGGACAAGTAGAGTGGCGCGGTTCGAGAACCGTCTAGGAAGGTTGTTGCAATGCGCGAGGTCCAGGACAAACTCAAGAAGGAGTTGGAAGGACTTGAATACGAGTTCCGTGTCGAACTGCCCCGCGAGATCAAGACCGCCGTCGCGATGGGCGATCTCCGCGAGAATGCGGAGTATCACGCGGCCCTGGAGCGGCAAGCTTTTGTTCGCGCGCGGATCGGTCAATTACGCGAGCGGTTGGGGGCTCTGAACGCACTCAACCTCGACAACATCCCGAAGGACTGTTCCGCGCTCGGTTCGCGACTCGAACTTCTCGACCTGGACACGGACGAGGAGATCTCCTACGAACTGGTGTTCCCCGAAGTCGCCGATCTGGAGAGCGGTTTGCTGTCGATCGCCTCGCCGATCGGGAAGGCGCTGGTGAGTTTGCGCGAAGGCGACGAAGTGACCATCAAGATCCCGTCGGGAACGCGCCGCTTCGAAGTGCTGAGCCTGAAAACCGTCCACGACAAGGATTAGGGTCCGCCGCCGCTAGCGGCGCAGGCGCCAGATCGTATAGAGAATTTTCCACCCCGCTCGCACGCTTCCGCTCACCGTGCCGGTGATCTTGGACGTTCCGATCCTCTTACGGTAGGACACGGGAACCTCCGTGTAGCGCAGCCCGTCGCGCGCGGCCTTGATTTGCATCTCGACCGTCCAGCCGAAATCCGTATCGCACATTTCCAGGGCCACGAGCCTGTCCCAGAGGATCGCCCGGAACGGACCGAGGTCGGTCATCCGCACGCCGTACAGGACGCGAATCAAGCGTGTCGCCAACCAGTTCCCGAACCGAGCCTGCGGGAGCAGAGCCCCGGGTTCCCTGCGGCCGAGGCTTCGTGACCCGATGACCAACTCCGCAGTTGCGGACCGTAACGGCTCGACGAGTCGTGGGAGTTCGTCCGGATGGTCGCTGTAATCGGCATCCAGGAAAACGACGATGCTTGGTGCCTCGTCAAGCCGCTCGAGCGTCCGGATCCCGGTCATGCAGGCGCTGCCGTAACCGCGCCGAGTTTCGGCGACCACAGTGGCACCTGCCGCGCGGGCGGCCTCGGCGGTGTGGTCGGTCGATGCGTTGTCGACGACCACGACACGACGCAGCATCGGGCGCGGTAGATCGCCGAGGACCTTGCCGATCGAACCCTCCTCGTTGAAGGCGGGGATGATCACGTCGATAGGTCCGTGGTCGATCATTGGATTTCACGACACTCCATGCGACCGTTAGTATAGAGTCCGTTTTTCGACGGAGGTTCGAACGTGAGCGGGACCCGGCCTTCCATCGCGATCGAGTTGGTCCGGGCCATGCGCCCGCAGCACTGGGTCAAGAACGTCTTTGTTCTCGCGCCGTTGATCTTCGCTCAACAGCTCGAGCACGGGGCCAGTGTGACCCGCGTGATGGCCGCGTTCGGCTTGTTCTGCATCGTGGCCTCCGCGGTCTACCTGGTCAACGACGTCGCCGATCGCGACGCCGACCGGCTCCACCCCCACAAGCGTTCGAGACCGATCGCCTCAGGGACGGTACCGGCGGGTCTCGCCGTCGGTGCGGCCGTCGTCCTCGTGCTCACAGCGCTCGCGGCGGCGGCTGTTCTCAACGACAAGTTGCTCACCATCCTCGCCGCATATTTCCTGATCAACGTGTCCTACTCGCTCGGGCTGAAACGAGTTGTCGTCCTCGATGTGATGTTGCTGTCGTCCGGTTTTCTGCTTCGCGCGTGGGCCGGGGCAGCCGTAATCGACGTCACCCTATCGCACTGGCTGGTGCTCTGTACGGGGCTGATCTCGTTGTTTCTCGGCGTCGTCAAGCGTCGCCAGGAAATCGTTGCGCTTGACGCCCACGCGGTCGAGCAGCGGCCGATTCTCAAGGAGTACTCCCTCCCGTTCCTGGATCAGATGATTTCCACCGTCACGGCGGGCACGGTGGTGGCCTATGCGCTCTACGCATTTTCACCCGAGGTCGCGGACAAACTCGGAACGAAGTGGATGGGTTTGACGATTCCTTTCGTCGTGTTCGGGATCTTTCGCTACCTGTACCTGGTGTACCAGCGCCACGAGGGGCAGAATCCGACCGCGCTGTTGCTACGCGACCGTCCAACGCTGGTGAACCTCGCGTTGTGGGCCGCCGTGAGTTTGTTCGCGCTCTATGGCGGTTTCTGAACGGGTGTCGGGCACGCCGGAGCAGGGGAGAACCGTGCGGGCGGACACGCAATTGCGTTATCTCAAGGGCGTCGGTCCGCGTCGCGCCGAGAAGCTTGCCGACGCCGGTTTCGAAACGATCGAGGATCTGCTCTACGTTCTCCCGTTCCGCTACGAAGATCGACGCTCGTTCGCGACCATCGCCGATCTTGTCGCCGGGACGCCGAGTACGGTCGAGGTGGTCGTCGTGTCGGCCCGGCTGATCCGCACCCGGCGGCGCAACTTCACGATTTTCGAGGCGCTGGTCGAAGACGCGAGCGGGCAGATCCACGCGGTCTGGTACAACCGCCGTTACCTTGCAACGGCATTTGAAACGGGTCGCCGCGCCGTATTGTTCGGCAAGGCCGTGGTCAACCGCTACGGGCGCACGGTGTTGGAAAACCCGGACTACGAGTTCCTCGACGAGGAGGACACGCAGGGGATTCATACCGGGCGGATCGTTCCGGTGTACCGCAAGCTGGCCGATCTGACCCCCAGGGTTTTGCGGCAGCTCCTGTTCCGCTCGCTCGCGGAGATCGACGCGCGAACCCTGAGTCTCAGGGTGCCCGACGAGATCGCCGGTCGGCACGGTTTGATGCCACGACTCGAGGCGCTCCGCGAGACCCATTTTCCCGCCCCGGACACGACTCTTGCCGAGTTACACGAGCGCCGCACGGCCGCCCAACGGAGCCTGGCGTTCGAGGAGATCTTCCTCGTGCAACTCGCACTGGCCATGCGGCGAGACGGGTTTCGTAAACGCGAACGGGGAATCGCCTACGAAGTCCCCGACGCCCTGCGCACCAAACTGGCGAAGATGTTGCCGTTCAAACTCACCACCGCCCAAAAAAGAGTTCTCGGCGAGATCGGTACGGACCTGCGATCCCCGCACACGATGAATCGCCTGCTCCAGGGCGATGTCGGCTCGGGGAAGACGATCGTCGCGTTGCTGGCATTGCTCGTCGCGATCGAGAACGGATACCAGGGCGCACTGATGGCGCCGACCGAGATCCTTGCCGACCAGCACTTCCGGAACTTGCGCGCGATGCTGGATAGCGGCGGCATCGAGTGCCCGATGGTCCTGCTTACCGGCTCCTTGCGCGCCGCCCATCGACGCGAAGTCGAGGGTAAGATCGCCAGCGGTTGGGCCAAACTCGTGATCGGGACCCACGCCTTGTTCGAGGCGGGAGCGCAGTTCAAGGATCTGGGTCTGTGCGTGATCGACGAGCAACATCGGTTCGGCGTTCAGCAGCGCGCAAGACTGGCCGACAAGGGCCGGCACCCGGACGTCCTGGTGATGACCGCGACACCGATCCCACGCTCGCTTGCCATGACCCTGTATGGAGATCTCGATGTTTCGGTGATCGATGAGCTTCCACCCGGCCGGACCCCGGTGAAGACCGTGATTCGCCGCGAGCGGGAGCGCAAGAAAGTTTATGAGGGCATCCGCTCCGAGGTCGCCCGTGGACGCCAGGCGTACGTCGTCGTACCGCTGGTCGAGGAAACGGCCAAGAGCGATCTCAAGGCGGCAACGGTGTTTGCCGAACAACTCTCCGGCGATCTTGCGCCTATTTCGGTGGGTATGTTGCACGGTCGCATGAAGGCGGCGGACAAGGACCGGGTCATGCAGGCGTTCACGGGCGGCGAACTCTCCGTCCTCGTCTCGACGACCGTGATCGAGGTCGGCGTCGATGTGCCCAACGCGACCGTGATGATCGTCGAACACGCGGAACGTTTCGGCCTGTCGCAGTTGCACCAACTGCGAGGCCGGGTCGGTCGAGGGGCGGCGCGATCGTATTGCGTCCTGATGGTTGGTAAGGAAATCACCAGCAAGGAAGCCGACGAACGTCTCGGCGTCATGGTGGAAACGGGCGACGGTTTTCGTATCGCCGAGCGCGACTTGAGTCTACGCGGACCCGGCGTGATTTTTGGAACCCAGCAACATGGACTGAGCGACTTGCAGTTCCTCGCCGAAGTCATCAAGTCCCCGGCGTTGCTCGAGGCCGCCCGTGGGGAAGCTCAAGCGATCGTTGCGGATGAAACGCGTTACGCCGAGGCGCTTTCGATTCTCGACGCTTTGCCCGCAAGGTGGCGCGAACGGCTGGAGTTGGGCCGCGTCGGGTAGTCCGGGGCCGCCTGCTAGCCGCCCTGCATCATTTTGAGGAACTCCTCGTTATTCTCGCTCTTCGCCATTTTCTCGATCAAGAGTTCCATCGCCTCGACGGTCGACATCTGGTTGAGGATCTTGCGCAGGATCCAGACCTTGTTGAGCGTCTCGGGCGGCATCAGTAACTCTTCCTTGCGCGTCCCGGAACGATCGATGTCAATCGAGGGGAAGACACGGCGATCGGTCAGCTTGCGGTCGAGGTGGATCTCCATGTTGCCCGTGCCCTTGAACTCCTCGAAGATCACGTCGTCCATCCGCGAGCCGGTATCGACCAGCGCGGTGGACATGATCGTGAGCGATCCGCCGTGCTCGATGTTTCGCGCTGCGCCGAAAAACCGTTTGGGACGCTGTAGGGCGTTGGCGTCGATACCGCCGGAGAGGACCTTTCCCGACGACGGTTGGACCGTGTTGTAAGCGCGTGCGAGTCGCGTGATGCTGTCGAGCAGAATCACGACGTCCTTACCGTGCTCGACCATTCTCTTGGCCTTTTCGATTACCATCTCCGACACGTGGACGTGTTGCTGCGCGGGTTCGTCGAAGGTCGAGGCTACGACCTCACCGGCGACCGAGCGCTGCATGTCGGTGACTTCCTCGGGACGTTCGTCGATCAGCAGGACGATCAGGAACACCTCGGGGTGATTGGCCGTGATCGAGTTGGCCAACGCCTGGAGCAACATCGTCTTACCGGTGCGCGGCGGGGCGACGATGACCCCGCGTTGGCCCTTGCCGATCGGAGTGAGCAGGTCCATGATCCGCCCCGAGAGATTCTTGTCCGGCGTTTCCAGCCGTAGTTGTTCTTCGGGGTACAAAGGGGTGAGGTTGTCGAACAGGATGCGCTCGTGCATGCGGTCCGGGTCGTCGAAGTTGACGGCGAGCACTTTGATGAGAGCGAAATAGTTCTCTTCCTGTTTGGGGGGACGGACCTGACCGGACACGGTGTCGCCGGTGGTCAATCCGAACCGCTTGATCTGCGAGGGCGAGACGTAAATGTCGTCGGGTCCCGGTAGGTAATTGTAATCGGGGTGGCGCAGGAATCCGTAACCGTCCTGGAGGATTTGCAGCACGCCCTCGGCAAACACGAGCCCACTTTGCTCCGACTGCGCCTTCATGATCTCGAAGATCAATTCCTGCTTGCGCATCCCCGACGTGCCTTCGACGTCTAGCGCCTTGGCCGCCTCGGTGAGGGCCTTGTTGTCCATGCCGTAGAGCGAACTGAGGTCAACGGCGTTTTCCCCATTGCTTTCGGCGGCGTCGATTTCGGCTTCGAGCTCGGCCACGACGACGGGTTTTTCTGGTGCCGGCGCGGGGGCCGGGCGGTCACCGGAGCCGCGGCGGCGGCCCCGCGAGGGATTCTTGCGGCTACGGGTTCGCTCTTCGGACATGGATTCTCCTGCTCAAGGGGTCAACGAACCAGTGAAGTAGTCTGGGCTAAGCGGATAGTCAATTCCGGGGAAAAAACGCTCGCGTGACGGACGTTTTTTAGGTGGAATCCAACTATACCACGGTGTCCGAGCTCAGAACAACAAACGAAGCGCACGCTGAGTAGCCGGCGCGCGCGCCGCGATTTCAGGATGGCTGAGGTCGGCCTCGAGACGCCGCAGACCCGCCTCGTCGTCGACGTCGTAACCCTCGGGCAACACGTTGACGTGGAGCGCGTGCTCGCTTGCCCGCGCGAGGGTTGCGGTGGCGACCTGTGGGCCGCCCCACGGGATGTCCCGGAACAATCGCCGGTCCGGTCGCCATAATCCGAGGAGGATGTAACCCCCGTCGACGGACGGCATCATGGCGACGGGGCGCAACTCGGATAGCGTTTCGAAGGCGGTTTCGATCGAGCCGCGGCCGAGCGTCGGGCTGTCCACGCCGATTACCACGGCGGGGCACGCGTGTTCGCCGAACGCGTGCTCGAGGCGCCGACCCAGATCACCGTGCGGCTGCTCGCGTTGAACCAGGCCATCGAGTTTGTACCCGTCGAGGATGCCGGCGGCGGGTCGCCCGTCCCACCAGACTTCCGCCCGGTAAGTTTCCGCACAGCGCCGCAAGAGGTCGAGTTGGTCGGTCAGGAAACCGCGGTACAGCGAGAGAGCCTGATGCGGTTCGAGCGGGGGACACAGCCGGGTCTTGACCTTGCCGAGTCGGGGTCTCTTGGCAAACAATAGGAGCCGGCGCATGCAGCGCATTGTAGGGCCTGTCCTCGAAACGGGGTACAGCATGGGACAACGGATCGGGGTGGTTCTGGCCGGGGGACGCGGAACCCGGTTAGGTCGAACGAAGGGCGACCTGGAAGTGGACGGGACGCCGCTGGCCCAACGCGCCGCCGAAGCTTTATGGCCGCACTGCGGCAGCGTGGTGATCAGCGTCACACAGGGTGCGGCCAACCCCGCCCCGGATTGGCCGGTCGTCGAGGATTTTCCACCGCCGGGGCGCGGACCGCTTGCCGGGATCGCGGCGGCGTTCGCGCTCAGCGGCGATGCCGATCTGCTGGTTCTGGCGTGCGATTACCCGCGTGTGGATGCCCAACTGATGGGCGTACTCGCCGCGTCTCCGCTCGATCACGTCGATCTCGTCATCCCCACCGACACGGCGGGCCGCGACCATCCGCTGGTGGCCTGCTGGAGCCGCCGGATGCAGCCGGTCGTCAACGGCGCGCTCGACGAAGGCCGGTTCCGTGTGCGCGGGTTATTCCCCGATTGCCGGATCCGGCGTCTGCGACCCGAGCACTTGCCGCCGTACGCAGATTCGCCCTTGCACAACGTGAACTACCCGACCGATCTCGCGTCCTACGACAAACGTTAGGAACCGCTGGCCGAGACTCAGGCGGAAAAACGGTCGAGCGCGATCTTGAGAGCGCGCCAGAAGCGCTCCACCGCGGCTATCTCGACGCGTTCGTCCGGCGAGTGCGCTCCCGTGATCGTCGGTCCGAAGCTGATCATGTCCATTCCCGGGATACGTTCGCCGAGCAACCCGCATTCCAGACCCGCATGGACCGCGGACACGCTCGGTTCCGCGCCCCACACCGTGCGGTAGGCCCCGCGAAGAAGTTCGGTGATCGGCGAGTTCGGGTTGGGCTGCCAGCCCGGATACGCATCCCCGACACGCCACGTCGCGCCGCTCAGCTCGCCCGCCGCGCGGATCGAGGCGCGAATCGATTCCAGCGCCGGGGCCAGGCTGCTCCGAGAAGAAGTCACGATCGTAGCGTGGTGCTCCTCGCAACGGACGGAAGCGAGATTGTTGGACGATTCCACCAAACCGGGGATTGCCGGACTCATCGCCAGTACGCCGTGCGGCAAGGCCAGGAGCAACCGCAGCAGACGCAGGGCCGCCTCGCGGGTCAGCGGCTCGCCGCCGGCATCGCCGGGGAGGAGCGCGACCCGTGCCGCGGGTTCGATTCCATCCAATTCGACCGCCAGCGTCGCCGCCCAGCGCTCGAGGTGCGAATCCCAGGCCGCGAGATCGGTCGAGCGCAACAGCAGATTCGCCTCCGCCTCGCGCGGGATGGCGTTGGACTTGTCGCCACCACTGAAGTCCCGGAGGGCGAACTCGAGACCGGCCTGCTGTGCATCTTCCAGCAACCGCGCCAGCAGGCGAATGGCGTTGCCGCGGTTCTCGTGGATGTTGATCCCGGAGTGGCCGCCCCGCAATCCCGACAGCACCAGGCGTCGCGGGACACGGTCCGCCACCGCGCCCTCGCGCTTCAGAGGGAGCGTCAAGCACGTATCCGCCCCACCGGCGCACCCCACGCACAAAACACCATCGTCCTCCGAATCGAGATTGAACAGGGTGCGTCCGGTCACCAGCGCGGGGTCCAGGTTGGCGGCGCCGGTCAATCCTGTCTCTTCATCGACGGTGAACAGCAGTTCCATCGGACCGTGCACCACGTCCGTATCCGTCGCCGCGGCCATCGCGGCGGCGACGCCGATTCCGTTGTCGGCGCCCAACGTGGTGCCTTCCGACACGACCCAACCGTCCTCGATCGAGGTCCGGATCGGGTCGCGCTCGAAATCGTGTTCGACACCCTTGTTTTTTTCGCAAACCATGTCGAGATGGCTCTGGATCACGACGATCGGCGCGCGCTCGCGTCCCGGCGTGGCGGGCACCGCGACGACGATGTTGCCGGCCGGGTCCTCACGCGTCTCGAACCCGTGTGACCGGGCCCAGTCGAACACCCAGGCCCGCACGCGTTCCTCTTTTTTTGAAGGTCTGGGGACCGTCGTCAGTTGGTCGAAATGCGACCACAGGGACGACGGGGAGAGCTCGGCCACGGCGGTTGCCATCGTGTATCCTCCGGAGATCTGAAACAGGCACGGTATCCTAGCAAGACGCATGGGGAAGAAAGAGGAAATGGCCCGACTCACCCATTCGGACCGGCAGGGGAAGGCCCGTATGGTCGACGTCGGTTCGAAGCGCAAGACGCGCCGCCGTGCGGTCGCGATCGGGACCGTACTCTTCAACGCCAAGGCGTTCGCCGCGCTCGAGTCCAACTCTCTGGCCAAGGGCGACGCTCTGGGAACCGCCCGCATCGCCGGCATCCAGGCCGCCAAGCGAACATCGGAGTGGATTCCGCTGTGTCATAACGTGCCGCTGGACCGCGTCGATGTCACGATCGTGTTGGATGAGTCGAAACGATCCGCGCTGGTGACCGGCGAGGCCTCGGCGATGTGGAACACGGGGGTCGAGATGGAGGCGCTCGTCGCCGTGCACGCCGCCTGCTTGACGCTCTATGACATGGCCAAGGGCCTCGACCGCGGGATCGTGATCGAACGCATCGTGCTGGACGAAAAGACGGGCGGGCGGTCGGGTTCCTACCGCCGATCCCGGCGGGCGCGGCGTTGAAGCGCAAACCGGCCGCCAAGATCGACCCGGCCACCGCCGCGGTCCACGCGGGCCCCGGCCCCGATCCGGCCACGGGCGCGGTGATGCCGCCGTTGTACTGGACGTCGACCTACAAGCGCAACGGTCTGGACGACCCTTCGCCTTGGACCTACGGCCGGACTGTAAACCCGACCCGCAGCGCTCTGGAATCGGCGATCGCCGAGTTGGAAGGCGGCGCGGGCGCCAGCGCGTTCGCCTCGGGGATGGCCGCGGCCTCCGCGATCCTGCACTTGCTACGCAGTGGGGATCACGTGATCGCATCGTCGGACATCTACGGAGGAACCTGGCGGCTGTTCGAGGGCCCACTGAGACGCTTCGGTTTGCGCATCGACTGGGTCGATCTCCGAGACCCCACAGCGCTGCGCGCTGCAATGCTTCCGGAGACCCGGCTGGTGTGGGTCGAGACACCGTCCAACCCGACGCTGCGGTTGACCGATATCGGGGCCGTCGCGAAGCGCCTGGCGGGTCGCGACATCCGGTTGGTGGTGGACAACACGTTCATGACGCCGCTCGGGCAGCGGCCCCTCGATGCGGGCGCCGATCTGGTGTTGCACTCGACCACGAAGTTCCTCAACGGGCATAGCGACGGGGTCGGCGGATGTGTCGTGGCTGCACGTCGCGAAGACGTGGAAGCGTTGAGCGAAATCCAGAAGACGGTCGGGGCGATTCTCTCGCCGACGGACGCCTATCTCGTGTTGCGCGGCATCAAGACGCTGGCCCTGCGGATGGAACGACATCAGAGCAATGCGCTCGAGATTGCCCGCTGGCTGGCAGGGCACCCGGCAGTCTCCGCCGTGCATTACCCGGGACTCGCGACACATCCGCAACGAGCCCTGGCGCGACGGCAGATGTGCGGGTTCGGCGGGGTCGTCTCTTTCGAACTGGCGTCGAAAGCGTTGGCCCGGCGTTTCTTTTCCAGGCTGCGGCTGTTTATTCTTGCGGAGAGTCTGGGCGGCGTGGAATCGCTGGCCAATCACCCCGCAACGATGACCCACGCGGCGATGAACCCGGCGCAACGCCGCAAGGCGGGGATCACGGGAGGGCTGTGTCGGCTGTCCGTCGGGATCGAAGCGGTCGCGGACCTGATCGCGGACCTCGATCTGGCGCTCACAGGCTCTGGCCCAGCCAGGCGAGGTAGTCGGGGTCGCCGTCGGTAACGGCGAAGGCGATCAACTCCGGGGTGTCGTAGGAGTGCATCTCGCGAACGGCGACGCGCAACGCCTCAAAGCGTGAAGCCTCGGTCTTGATGATCAGCAGCGACTCTCCCTCTTCGATCACCTTGCCTTGCCAACGGTAGGTCGAACAGATCGAGCCCACGACGTTCACGCACGCCGCCAGGCGTGTTTCCACCAGTGCGCGAGCGATGTCGGCGGCCTGCCTCTCGGAACCCGCGGTGCAGAGAACGATCCGGAAGTCTTGCGTAGGTGCGCTCATGGGCTCCACGATAGCAAAGCGGAACGCCGCGTCACGCGCCGATCCAAGCCCCGTGCGGGTTCCGGGGAGGTGCTCCTATCTCTTTGAAAACAGGCATAGTTGCGCTTGTCGGCGAAGAACGCCTACGGTATAGTTTCCCGGCTAAAAACCCACTGGAGCGAGCCTAAGGTGTCCAACGAAGAAACATTCGAGATTGAAGAGGTCGTGGCGCGCGAGATCCTGGATTCCCGCGGGAATCCGACGGTCGAGGTCGACGTCCTGCTATCCAACGGTGTCATCGGCCGCGCCATGGTGCCCTCGGGCGCCTCGACGGGTGCGCGCGAAGCTCTGGAACTTCGCGATTCGAAAAAGAAACGTTACCTGGGAAAGGGCGTTCTGACCGCGGTCGCTCACGTCAACGAGCGCATCGGTCCGGCGCTCCAGGGGTTCGATCCCGTGGATCAGCCCTTGGTCGACGCCACCATGCGAGAACTCGACGGCACGACGAACAAGGGCGAACTCGGCGCCAACGCGATCCTGGGAGTTTCGATGGCGGTCGCGCGCGCGGCGGCGGACGCGGTGCGCTTGCCGCTGTATCGCTACCTCGGCGGAGCCAACGCCAAGGAACTGCCGGTGCCGATGATGAACGTCCTCAACGGTGGGGCGCACGCGGACAACAACGTCGACGTCCAGGAGTTCATGGTCGTGCCCGTCGGGGCGACGAGTTTCCGTGAATCGCTGCGCTGCGGTGTCGAGTGCTACCACGCATTGAAATCGGTGTTGAAGAAAAAAGGGCTGTCCACCGCGGTCGGCGACGAGGGTGGTTTCGCACCGAACCTGAAGAGCAATACCGAGGCGCTCGACGCGCTCGCGGAGGGAGTCGGCAAGGCCGGTTACAAACTGGGGGCGGACGTCGTACTTGCGCTCGATGTCGCCGCCTCGGAGTTGTACTCGCGCGGCAAATACAAATTCGCAGCGGAGAAGAAGGCACTCAAGACCCGCGACGATATGGTCGCGATGTACGCGAAATGGGTCCGCGATTACCCTATCGCCTCGATCGAGGACGGCATGGCCGAGGACGACTGGAAGGGTTGGGCGATGCTCACGGAGGCGCTGGGCGAGCGGGTCCAGATCGTCGGCGACGACCTCTTCGTCACGAACGCCGAGATTCTGGCCAGAGGAATTCGCGAGGGCGTGGCCAACAGCATCCTGATCAAGTTGAACCAGATCGGTACTGTCGGGGAAACGCTGGACACGATCCAGATGGCCTTGCGCGCCGGTTATACCTGTGTGGTTTCGCATCGCTCGGGGGAAACCGAAGACAGTACGATTTCCGATCTGGCGGTGGCGCTGAACCTGGGTCAGATCAAGACCGGCGCGCCCTGCCGTGGCGAGCGAACGGCGAAGTACAACCAGTTACTCCGCATCGAGGAGGAACTCGGCGACGACGCGGTCTACCCGGGTCGAGCCGTGTTCCCGAGGCTCGGGTAACCGACTCGATGATTCTCTGGCGCCGCATACGCAGGGTCGCCGTGACCGTGGCAATTCGCCGGTCGGGCTCGAGCGATGCGATGCGTCAGCAAAGCCAGGCTCCGGCGCCACGCGGGCCCCGCGTCGTAACGCGTGGCAAACAACACACGGTGACGTGGCTGCTGCTCGCGCTGGTCTTCCTGACAGGCTCGGCGGCGGCGTTGTTCGGCCGTGGGGGGATGGTCGAACGCCGCAACCTGGAGGCCCGGCGCCATGCCGCCAACATCGAACTGGACCGTCGGCTTCAGCGGGTCCACGATCTCCGTCGCGAAGTCGGTCGGCTGCGCGGCGACTCGTTGGCGCGCGAGCGGCTGGCGCGTGAGGAACTGGGTTACACGAGACGCGGCGAAATGATTTTTTTGCTCGCGGAACCGGAGAAAAGCGACCCTTGAAGGCTTGCAACCGTTTGCTATACTCCTGGCCCGCCGCGGCCGACGAGCCCGGCGAACACTGACGCGGGGTGGAGCAGTCTGGTAGCTCGTTGGGCTCATAACCCAAAGGTCGCAGGTTCAAATCCTGCCCCCGCTACCAACCACAAACTTAGCGGCGGCTAGTACGCCTGGTGTAGCAAGCAGCTACCGCCAGCCCATGCGTCGCTGTATCCGGGACTTTCACCGCCCGATCTGGGGCACTTGACTCACAAGATTGAGTCATTCGGTTCATAGACTTTCCCGTTGGCGGCGGTTGAAAATCACGCTGGGACCGCTTTCGCGGGGATTGACTCGAATGACAAGGGTGAGAATCCTGGCCCTCCTGCCGCTCCTCTGGTCTTGCGGTGCTGCGGCTTCCGACCAATACGTCTGTTTGGGCATGTGGTCTCAGCACTTTTATAAGTGCACGGGTTGCAACGAAGCCAACGAACTGATCGGGCTTCAGTATGGGCGGACGTTCGTCTCCACCTTCAAGAACTCATCCGGGGAAGAAACCCTATTTGCTGGCTATGACATGCGCTGGAGAAGGAAACGGGTTGACCTGGGAGTGATGCTTGGTGGAGCGATTGGTTATTCCATGCCCATAACGCCGGGTGTGATTCCTTATGCCTCCGTCAAGATCAACGACAAGTTCCGCATCAAGCCCGCATTCTTCGGGGTGGGGATTTCAGTCTTGACCGAGTTCAAGTTCTGAAAAGCTCATCGTCCACGCACCGCGGTCCGATCCGGTCAGTCGAG
>Ga0224508_10003064_pt1 | contig 13925 bp, 18 predicted proteins | sample SF_Jan12_sed_USG_4_FD_170157 | JGI IMG/M metagenome (GOLD analysis project Ga0224508, IMG submission 170157) | Sediment microbial communities from San Francisco Bay, California, United States - SF_Jan12_sed_USGS_21 | ecosystem: Environmental > Aquatic > Marine > Sediment | place: USA...
ATTCCGGCCAGTATAGGTAACAGGCGGCTGGCGAACGCCAACGCCGGCAGGTTAGCCATTTTCGGCTTCGGCATCGAGCGGAGGCCAAACCAGACGTGATATAGCGCGGCGGCTGCGAACACGGCGTAGTATGGATAGAAGTACGCCGGTAGCCACTGGAACGTGAATGCCAGTCCCTCGAATTCGGGGTAGATGCCGAAGAAGAGCGATGGTCCGCGAGTGGCGGCAATGTGCCCAATCACGGCTACGGCTAGAAACACGCCCGCGTACCGGTGGAGTCGTCTTGAAAAGGGCATTTGTGACATGGCCACACGGCTTTTCCAGATTCGCCACAAGCCGCAACAAAGGTGCATAAGCAGCGGGGTGAATATCAAAAACAGCTCGTACAGCGGATGCTGGTATACGGATCTGGCAGCCCGCTGATACCCATTGTAAGTATCGGGACCCAAGACGGCCAGTGAGGTGTTCAGAAGATGAACCAGCAGAAAGCAGAGGAACACAAGTCCAGATGCGCGCTGCACAAGCAAGACGGTTCGGTCAATGGGTTTGTTCATTGTCTTCGTACTCATTGAAAGGCCAGTGTGTATGGTTGACGATTGTGGCGCCTGAAATGTGACAGTGGCGAGGGAGGATTGTCACCTGTCGGGATGCCTCGTACTTGCCAGCCCGATAAAATCCTTTTCCCCGAGCGGGTAGCACCCATCGACAGCTACGGCGGCATTTAAGGTACCGGCACTGCCTCCGACTCGACAACGGCTTTCAATATCATCACGACAATCGCCGTCAGGCCTGCTACCGCTGCGGTGGTTGCCGCGACGTCGCGCTTCTTGACTTCAATTCGTCGTACGTCGGCCAACGCTATCGATTGGTGTGATCCGTAAATAGTGTCCTCGGTTATGTCGGTCACCCTGATTTCCGTGACCGCGCCATCAAGCCTCGTAATCCTGACTTCGTCTCCTGATCCAACCATTCTATGCAGTGGTTCGCCGGCGTCCATATCGATTGATTCCATGGTTGAGCAGCCTGATATCAAGATGGCCAGAAATATGCAGGAAAATAGCTGCAATGCAGCTCTTCTTCGTTCGTTAGTCATGATGTGTACTTCGTATTGGTGGTTTCTGGCCTTGTGACGATCGGGCGTAAGCAAATGTGACATCACATCACAAATGTCACTTTTTCGACGCTGCGGTCGTCTAGCAATTACTGGCCAAATAACCGGAGAACATCATGACTTTGAGAATTAACGACGTGGCGCCCGACTTCGTAGCGCCCACCACACACGGCGAAATTAGGTTTCACGACTGGATTGGTGACGGTTGGGCCGTCCTTTTTTCGCATCCGAAGGACTTTACCCCCGTCTGCACAACCGAACTTGGATACCTCGCGGCGCTCGAGCCCGAGTTTGTGAGGCGTAACACCAGAATCATCGGCCTGAGCGTCGATACCGTAGAGACGCACCAGGCCTGGAAAGACGATATCCATGATACGGTGGGCCATACCGTCGAATACCCATTGATTGCCGATACCAATCTTGAAGTGTCGCAGCTGTATCACATGCTGCCGGCCGATGAGAGCGGCAACTCCGAAAAGCGGACTGCCGTCGATAACGCGACGGTTAGGACCGTGTTCGTTATAGGACCCGACAAGTGCATCAAGATGATGTTGTCTTACCCGATGAGTACAGGCCGTAATTTCGACGAAATCCTGCGGGTTCTGGATTCGCTGCAACTAACCGCCAGTCACAGCGTCGCAACCCCGGCCAACTGGAAGCATGGCGAGGACGTGATCATTGCTCCGTCCGTTTCCGATGACGAGGCTCGCAACGAATATCCCGATGGCTGGCGGTCGAAAATACCTTACCTGCGATTCGTAAAACAGCCGGCGGCGTAGCGTTGCCCAATGATGGATCCGTCCGCTTGCACGAGGCGCTCGGGTTTGAGCGGGTTGCTACTAACACGAAGTTGGTTTCAAATTCGGCAAGTACTGGGGCGTAAACTGGTTCGAAAAAGAGGTTTAACGTATGACAGAAGCGCGCCATTTGACTACCGCGGAACTCGAGCAAGGGCTTGCACATATCGAAGCGGCACCCAAAGACAACGGCTACCTCAAGCGAATTGTCTACCGGCCCGACGTCGACCAGCGACACAGCGTCGTGGAAGGCCTGTTGGATGAAGAGCATGGCCTGGTCGGTGATAACTGGCTAACCCGGGGCAGTCGGCACATGCCGAATGGCGCCGCCGACCCGGAGATGCAGCTCAACATCATGAATTCGCGGGTCGCGGAGCTCGTTGCCGATGGCGCCGAGCGTATGCCGCTGGCGGGTGACCAGCTCTATCTCGACCTGAACCTGAGCGACGATAACCTGCCGCCGGGAACGCAATTGCAGCTGGGTGAAGCCGTCCTGGAAGTAACAGAGCCGCCGCACACGGGTTGCAAGAAATTTGCCGCGCGTTTCGGTAATGACGCCGTTGTCTTTGTCAATTCAGGCTACGGCAAGACTCAAAACTTCCGCGGCATTTGCGCCAAGATCGTCAAGGGCGGCGTGATTCGCGTGGGGGATGTCGCGGCCAAGATCAGTTAAAGGGGGCGTATTAGTTGTCTGGCATTTGTTCCCACTCCTGCAAGTCGATAGCACTTGGGGCTGGATCGTTTAGCGGGCCATCGGAGCTGTTGCCCGACGAATCACTATTGTTTGGCTGTACGTTCGCCGAGGACAGAGTGTGTTTTCCACTTCTCTCTTTCACACCATGAACAATCAGAGCTGGATGCTGTTTCCCGTTATGGGGTCGCACTACGATCCGGTGACCACAGCACTGCTATTTATGGCACTTAGCGCGCTGGCTGTTGGCCGATCTAGGAATACTCGCGAGCTCCGTTAGTGCTAAATAGCGCGGCCTAATCGGACAGCTTTGGGTCACAGGCGGAAAGTATAGCGCGAAAATCCGGGGCGGCAGCTTCGGGGCGCATTGGAGTCAGTCGGTTTGAGCCAGGGCGACAGGCTCAGTACGGCCAGAAGCGGCCCTTGATTGCATCAATATTGAACGTAACAGGGTCTCTCGTGAAGGACCGTTCCTGCTGGTTACCTAGTCACCCCAAAATTTCCACCAAGGTTTCCTGGTTGCCTTCTCTTTCGACTTCGCGCTCTCTTCTAAATCATCGGCATCGCTGTCGCGCGTTGATCGGTCATCGCTACGGTAATCATCCATGATTTCTTTGCGCTCGTCGCGGCGACCTCGCATCTCCTGAGATTTCTCATTGCCACGGATGGCAGCGTCGTCCGAGGTTTTACGCTCGCGTGCCTCGCTCTCCATCTCATCGAAATGCTCGCGGTCCTCTCTTTAAATTTCTTCGAACTGTCGGCGTTCTTCGCGGCCCGTTTCCTCATAGCGCTTGCGTTCCTCGCGATCCCTCTCCTCATAGTCCTTATGGGCTTCGCGATCTATCTCCTGGTAGTGTTTCCGGTCTTCGCGGTCCATTTCCTCGCGATGCTTGCGCTCCTCACGTGCCATCTCTTGCTGGTGTTTGCGGGCCTCGCGGTCCATTTCGGCGTAATGTTTACCCTCTTCGCGTTCTCTTTCCTCGTGCTTCTTCCGAGCTTCGCGATCCATCTCTTCGTAATGTTTACGATCTTCCCGCTCCATTTCTTCGTAGCGCTTGCGATCCTCTCGTTCCATTTCCTCGTGACGTTTACGGGCTTCCTTCTCCTGGTCTCGGGCGTCCTTCCATTCTTCTTTGGAATACTCGCCATTTTCACGCCATTCCTGACCTGACTCATCCTTGTGCGAATCGGCCAGCGCAACCGAGAACGAAAGCAAGGACGACATGGCCAGTGCGGCCACAAATTGAATTTTCACCACAATCTCCTTAGTTGATTTGAGCATGCAGGTCGGCACCATAGTGGAGCTGACCTGAATGAACTATGAATTTCGATACAGTTTAAGAATAGACAACAGCCATCGCTGGAATTGTGAACATTTGTCACATCCGAACCCGCACGATAGATCCATGCGTAACATCATATTCTCGAGTAAAGCACGCAGAGAATTCGCATTTTGCCAGGGAAATTAAAGTGCCAGTAAAACGCAAAGGTCTGTTCGATATGTTTCGTGATGCGCTCGACAAAGTCGAGAATCTCGAGCAAAAGGGCAAGGCCAGGACCGGTTCCAAGACCTCGTCGACCCGCCCGTCACCGAAAAAGAAAACGCAACCCACGGTCAAACCATCACCAACGCGGCCCGCCAGAGAACAGACGCGTGTCGAAAATGAGCAGTCGAAGCGAGTTGCCCGCCGTGACAAAGAACGCGGCAAGCGACAGGATCGATTCGATCGATACCTGGAGGGCATTGACCGGCGTGAATCCGACGTCGAAGTGCACAACCAGCGGGTGATTGAAACCTTTATCGCCCGCCACGAAGAGGAGGTCGACCGGCTACGCGAGCGATACGAGGAAGACCTGCAGCGAATGGACGAGAGATTCAACGAGCGGATGGCCAAACTGGCTGAACGCCACCGGGATCGTCTGAAGAGAATGGTCGAACGTGCCAATGACGGAAAACGCATCGCTATGGCCGGAATGGGCGGTAACGGTGGTCGCAAGCATGGCAAGGGACGCGGCAGAGGCCGTGGCCACGGCAGCCACAAACGTCGCGGCTAATAAAGGAAGGGGAAACACATGAATAAGCCAATCATCATCGGCCTCATCGCCGGGCTGGTCGTCGGGACGCTTGAGTCGCTGATATTCTCGACAGAAAGCGGAATGGCCCGCCTGGTCTCAGATTTGACGCTCGCGTCAGCCGTGCTTGGTGTTCTGGTCGGTCTCGCGCGACCGAAGCTACCGTCGACTTTGTCATTTATTGGGGCAGGCGCAGCAGTAGGCTTGCTCACCGGGCTGCTGCTTGCGACACGTTCCGGCATGTTTCTCGACGACGGTGTCTTGATGGCAATCAACGGCGCGATCATCGCTGCAGCCATTACATTCCTGGGCAAGAATAAGAGCGCCGAAGTGTAGCAATAGAGGCTCCGCTGTCGTCGACTTGCGAAATCTTGGCGCACACGCGAGAACAGTAGCCAGAGCAGACGTTCCGAGCACTCGCCCCGAGCGTCGCCTTCGGGTCACTAGCGGCCCTTTTTCGTCATTTTACCTTACTGACGGCTTCGGCGCGGTAAGCGGCCTCTTTGGCGTGAAGATTTCGGTGGTTCAACATGGAACTTCCGCTCTCACCAACAGCGGACCCTCAGATCGCTCAAAACCACTTGATTCGTACAGGCGCTTACGGCCAGCAGCAGTCACTCAGAACGGACTGTTAGCTATCGCCACACTCTGCGACTTCTTCGAGCTGCACCCATTCGCCATCATCACGCTGAAAGTGGAAAAGGCCATACTCATAGTTAACATCGAGCCTCCCTCCGTAACCCGTGCTCTCGGTCTGAACCATTATGGATCTGGGGAGGCTAAAGGCTCTAGTTGATCCATCAATCGATACGGTGAAGCACGCTTCTATGCTGGAATTGATTGAGATCCACTTAGTGGCCCCCGGGCGAATTCTCACTTCGTCAGCATTGGGGTTCAAGTGCGCGCCCGATATCGTGTTGTCAGATTTGTTGTGAATATACAGACGTTGCACAGCCGGACAACCGACTAGAAGCAGAGCAAATATGACGAGAAACACGTACCTCATATCACCGACCTGACCGTCTCAATACACTCAACAACGACCGTCTCCTTCGGGTTCAGTTGCCGACCTTTTGAGCCATTCTAGCTGAGTGTCTGCTAACGCGGGCAAACTGGCCCCTTTACGAACAGTTTTCGGGTTGAACGAGCCGTCCGTCAGGTCTCACCAGCAGCGGTCATTCAAAACGCCTGAAATCAACCGGAGGCCGGGGCAACTCGCGGCCAATAGCAGCCGGTGGAATATCTGTTAGTGCGACTTAGATAGACCGACAATTGCCAAAATCAGAACGTCCCGCAGAACGTTGCCGTTCGACTTCCTTGCCAATCGCTGCTCGCTTCTCTTCTGGGGTCATTGAGGTCCAGACTTCCGCCTCACGGGCTTCAACATCCTTCATGAGCTCTTCGAGCTTCTTATTTTCCGGGGTTCCGTAAATGTTGTAGGGGCTAACGTGCACCAAAGATAGAACCTCCTTGGTTTTTTTTGAGTTACCGGTGAAAGAGCCCAAGCCAAATACAGGCATTATGTGCAGTGTGTACTCGTCCCCGCCAGCAGGCAGCAGCGACTTCACTTTGTCGTGCTCGGCACTGGTCGGAATCGAGATAACAACGACCTTTTCGCCAAAACGATCCCCAGTAGACACATCTATCACGTCTGGGATTTCGCAGACTTGGTTTAAAAAAGCCACGGCGATAGATGCCAGTTCAATCAATCTTGAGATACTCCATCAAGAAATCCACCTAGTATTCGAGCGTCCGCTTCGGGTTCAGTAGCGGCCTATTTGGACTCTACCACTTCAACGGCTGCTCTCGGGCGTAAGGCGGTCATTCGCCGGCGATTCGTCTATCGAATTAGCGATTCGAGCTGCTGCACGTCAAGGTTCGCATCTCGATAGTACGAACGGCATACCTCAAGCAAGGAAAATCCATCTTCATACGCCGCAAAACCACCGTCGACTGGATTGTCCAGGTAGATCAGCCCACCCTCAACCATAAACCTGATTAGAGCCGGCTCGGGCGAATCTTCTGTTACGACCAAGGTGTGCGCTTCACCCGCCGGCTCGTAGATGAACGTTCCCGGCTTCGCGACCCAGTCGTGTTCCAGATATCTCCAGTGACCACGTAATGTGTAACCGCGCACCGTCCCAACATGATAATGAACACCAAGTTGCGCGCCGGGCAATCCCTTAAGGAGCACGCTGAATCCGCCTGATGTTACGTTGAAACAACACGGCTGTATCCATACGCCGTCCGCATATGGAACCCATAGCTGCTCGTCGTCGATGTCCAGATTTGCAATAAAATGACCGCGACTTCGGGAGCTTGAGTCGAGACCGTCGGTAACACTGTTGAATGCTTGGATCGGCATATCTTGTTCCCATTCTTGTTGATTTTGTATGTATCAGACGCTTGACCGAATCTACAACAACTTCGGATTCAATATCCGCTTTCGGTCACCAGCGAGCCTACACAGCGAAAATTGCTTATCGGCGCCTTCAGCGTGGAAAGCGGGCCGACCCTACTCGATAGGATTTCCCAGTTCCATGGTCGCTACTTATGGTTTGGCCAATACTGAAGCTACTACGGAGCGCCATGCCTTCGTCACTCCCTGCACGTTTCAGCGAGCGACCAGATCCTGATTTATGAGGCTGACAATGTCATTCGCCTCCTCCACCAGTATGCCGAGCTCTCGGGCTGCCTCGCCCGAATAACCACTGGTCGGTCTCAGGTAGGCCATCACCACGGTGTTCCTTGGCAGGCGGATTTCAAGGGCAGCGCATTGCTCCAACGTCGGATCTTCAAAGCACGTCTCATCCACATCATCCATTATTGTCAGGTCGACATCTTTCGCCAACGCTTCTATAAGCTTCGGACCCCACAGGTTGCGTAGTAAATCCTCGTTCTCCGTGGCGTCCACCACCAAACGCGGCCAGGCCGCCAGTCTTTCTCGGATTCTTGGATTGCTGATATAGCGCAGCTCCCCTGATTGCAGCATCGCATCCAGCGCGCCGCGTTGCGGATCAGTGGAGTTGTGTTCCAGGACCTGCACGAAATCGGCGGCCGAGTATCTCAACGTACTTCCCGATTCCGCCTTCTTCATCGCGTTCAGCAACGCACGAGCGTAATCCGCCGTTTTCTGGTGGCGCTCTATAAACCAGGGAATTCGCTCGGCATTGGACAGGAACTCCGTTTTTAGTGATACGAGAATACGGCGCTCCTCGATACGCTCGAGGCGAGCGTCCCACCACGCATCAATTGCAAAGGCCAACAAAATGCTTGCAACAATAGCCGCGGCCTCAATAAAAAGGCGCTGCCACTAAATTTTCTGCGTATTGCTCATCTATGTAATACGAATTCCACCGCGATCTGTTTTGGGTTCAGCAGCGGCCAGAAGCGGACAATCTTGCGCCTATTTTATCGGCTCATCTATCCGCTGCGTGACTGCCGCGAGCCTCTGATCAACAAATTCTTTAAACACGGGACGCCAGTCAGGCTCATTCGCTTCCAGCCACTCGCGCACGCCCCGGTTAACCAGAAGCTCATCCATAACACGCGTACTGCCTTCAAACCCAAGTGGATCGTGTTTCACCGAAAGTTGCCGCACGTAGGCACCTTGCATCTCAGAGAAAATATTCCGCAACAGCATCCCGAACTTAAATTTCTCCGGAGTACTCAAACCTTTGTAACTCTTAAAACCAATCAGCAATAGCTCGGTAAGATCCGGATTTAGAATGAGTAATTCTCGAATTCGGTTGCCAGACTCAATGTTACGCTCGAAAGCCGCCAGTTGATTGGCCTCGATGCTACGAGAGAATTGCTGCGTGTTCTGTCGGATTTGCACCGCCACATATACCAGCGACACAAAGATCGCGATAGCGCCAAACGCTTCGGCGATGGCTCCAACCGCTTCCCAATTCATTTGTCCCTCATTTCTGCATATTCCCTAATCCGCGTCTAGTCTGGATGCCCGCTTTGGGTTTAGCAGCAACCCTAAGAGCTAATGATAGCTCAATGTCGGCACTCGCGCGGCAAGCGGACTGTCTGGAACGAGCATTCCGGCGACCCACTATCAAACGAAAAATCTTACTAAGAAAGGACATTCAAATCACGGCAAATTCAACAAAACGACCGGCGCGTTACGGCTGTGATTTCAACCGGTCAAGGCCGTCGGTGCGGCGCATCGTCACACGGCAATTGCCAACTGTATCTTTGCTCTTCTCAACTAGTTCTCTTCCATAAATACCCGATAGCCAGTAGTGCAGGAATAATAAGTAGTACCACTACCATCGGCACACTTGACTTGATTAATTCAACGTTTAGGGCATATACGCTAATTACGTCCGATATGTCCGTTAATACCCTTACCATCAAGATTGCAAGAAGAGCTTTGTGAGACCGAAAGAGTAAAGCAATAATTATCCCTACGGCTGCCGCTACATTTCTCGAAACGTAGAGTTGAGTAACGTAATTCAATTCCGAAACGTCGGGAATGAACTCCGCTGGGTTCATGGCCGTTCCGACCGAGAAGAAAACTACCAAGATAATCTGTGCCAGAACAATTAACCATACCCAGATAGGCAGGAATCTATTCGTTTGATCGTTATTCTCAATCATATCGGAGTGCTCCCCTGTCGACTGCGGACGAGATCAATTTGACGCCTAACTATAATTCATGTTCAAAAGTGGAAAACAACAATGCATATCCGAGGATATATTGCGGCCGTCTGATTTGGGTTCAGTTGCCGCCTGTCAGGTTCGGAGCCGGTAGCCCGTCTTGAAGATCCAGCGCACGATGCCGAGGCAGATGACGAGAAACAGCACGGTCATGCCAAGGCTGAGGGCAACGGCGACGTCAGCATTCTCATAAAAGCTCCAGCGAAAACCGCTAATCAGGTAAACGACCGGATTGAACAGGCTGATGGTCTGCCAGGTCGGCGGCAGCATGCTGATTGAGTAGAACGTGCCACCGAGGAACGTCAGCGGCATGATGACCAGGATGGGAACGATCGTCAGTTTCTCCCAACCGTCGGCCCAGATACCGAGGATGAAGCCGAACAGGCAAAACGATACACAGGTCAAGACCAGGAACGTCGCCATAACGATGGGATGCGCGATTTCGAGGTCGACGAAGAAGCTCGCGGTGCCGAGAATGATCGAACCGATGATGACCGACTTGGTCGTGGCCGCGCCCACATAGCCGAGCATGACCTCGCCGTAGGAGACCGGCGCAGACAGGACTTCGAAGATTGTACCAGTGAACTTCGGAAAATAAATGGCAAACGATGAATTGGAGATGCTCTCGGTCATAACCGCGAGCATGATGAGCCCGGGGACAATAAACGCCCCGTAACTAACGCCGTCAATCTCGGTAATCCGCGAGCCAATCGCCGAACCAAAAATCACGAAATACAGCGACGTCGATAGCACCGGCGCAACAATGCTCTGCACCGCGGTGCGGAACATTCGGGCCATTTCATAACGGTAGATGGCGCTGACGGCGTGAAAATTCATGATTATTGATGCACCAGGTCGACGAAAATATCTTCGAGCGAACTTTGCGATGTCTGCAGATCGTTGAAGCGCAGGCCGGCGGCCCGCATGTCGTTGATCAAATCGGTGATACCAGTGTGCTCGCCCTTGGTATCGTAATTGTAGGTGAGCGCCTGCCGGTCTTCGCTCAACTCCAGACTGTAAGCACTGAGCGAGGGCGGCACCGCCTGGATCGGATCGTACAAATGCAGCGTGAGCTGCTTCTTGCCCAGTTCGCGCATCAGCTTGTCTTTCTCTTCGACCAGAATGATCTTGCCGTGGTTGATGACGCCGACCCGGTCGGCCAGCTGCTCGGCCTCCTCGATATAGTGCGTCGTCAGAATCACGGTTACGCCAGACTCGCGCAGCTCACGCACCACGTTCCACATGTCCTGGCGCAACTCGACGTCAACGCCTGCCGTCGGCTCATCCAGAAAGAGGATCTCGGGCTCATGTGCGAGCGCCTTCGCTATCAGCGTACGGCGCTTCATTCCGCCCGACAGCTGTATGCCGATCGTATCCTTCTTGTCCCAGAGCGACAGGGAACGCAATACCTTTTCCACGTGCTCCGGTTTTTCACCCTTGCCGAAGAGGCCGCGGCTGAATCGGCACGTATTGAAGACCGTCTCGAAGGATTCCGCCGGCAGTTCCTGAGGCACCAGGCCGATCTTCTCGCGGGCCGCACGAAAGGCTTTGACGCTATCGTGGCCATCCACGAGCACCGTACCGCTGGTCTTGTTGACGATGCCGCAGACGATGTTGATCAGAGTCGTTTTGCCGGCGCCATTCGGCCCCAGCAGCGCGAATATCTCGCCCTTCCGGATGCTCAGGTCCACATCTTTGAGTGCCTCGAAGCCGCCGGCATAGGTCTTGTTGAGGCCCTGAATATCAATCACCGCGTGCATCGCGCAATGATACGACGAAACTCTGCCTGAAAGTCAGGCCCGGATCGTATTGGCGAGCCTCGCCTGTGCCAGCAATCCGGGTAACAGCGTCGCGCTAAACAGTAATATCAGACATTGCAACTGCGTGATCGTCAGGTTGCCAAGCACAACGGGACCATCTGCACGCAGATACTCAAGCAAAAAACGAATAACAGCATAGGCACAAATGACGAGCACCGTCATCAGCCCCTGCGGCAATCGTTGCCAGGGAATGCGTCGCATCACAAGCAGTAGACCGAGTAACAGTACGCCTTCATAAAGCTGCACTGGGTAAACGGGCAAGGATGCCAGCGCACCAGGCTCAATCAGACCCATTGCAACGTGTTGTTCGTGTGCCAGGCTGCCCGGCGGGTACTGAACGCCACTCGCCAGACCGCCAAGGAACGGCAATGTCTGCACCTGAGTGGCAAATCGCGTGGCATACTCGTTGGAAACCAGGTCGCCCCAGCAACAGCCGGCGAGGAAGCAACCGAGCCGGTGGATCACTAAACCGGCGACCGTCGGCAACGCGAACACGTCGAGCAGCCGACGAAACGACAGTTTGCAAATGCGGCTGTAAACAGAAACAACAACAGCGCCGCACGCCAACAGGCTGAACAGGCGCACGCGAACGCCGGTCTGCATCAGTTCGCCGGCAACCATCGAGTCAAGCGGCATCAGCCGCGAGAGCATCGCCCCGCCGGCGATGCCGGCGATGAGGGAGATCGGCAGCAGCAGGTCGATGTGCGAGCTGTCGATGCCAATCGACATTGCATTGCGGCGAGTGAGCCACCAGGACACGAGTATCGCGCTCAGGAATATCAGTCCGAACGGCGTAATCCATGTGCCCGAATCAAAGTGCGAATACATGGCGCGACCTTAATCGAACTCTGCGACGACTTCTCCGGCCAGATCGCCGACAAATTCGAGATACTCGGACGTGACGCGACGGAACCGGAGCGGGTCGTCTGCGACGAGTTCATCGTTCTTGGCGTTCTTTTTGATCACTCGTTCGTAGGCGCGTCGGGTTTCGGCCACGCCTTCGAATAATGTGTCGATGACCATATACAGGTCCAGCGTGTCCGCATCCGGCCGATCGATTCGGAATGCGAGCCACATTTCTGGCGTGAACGTCTCATTATCGAACACGCCTTTGGGCTCCCACGTCATGAACCATTCGCCGCCGAGCTTGGTTCGCCAGGCCTTGTACATGATTACCTCATTCGCTGTAGCACCATCTTCGCCGACGGTTTCGTTTTCCATCAGCTTGGCGACATCGTCGTACCTGTCGAGGTCATAGTCGCTGAAGTCGGCCTCATCGCCCTCTTCCAGCGGTATCCCGGTCAGCAGCCACGTGCGTTTGTCGTACGGCTCGAAGATATAAAATGCCGGGTCTCCGTCACCAAAGTAAGCCCAGACTCCGCTAATAGCCGGGTCGATGCGGCTGCGCTCGGGATCGCCGATCGGCACGGGCATGCAGGCGAGAATGCCGACGATCGCCGGAATGATTGCTAACATGAGCGCTGCGCCGCTGATTGATCGTGTGGTCGGTTTCATGGTTGCGTCCTTCTGTTTCGACCTTTCGGTACTGTCACTGCTGTCAGGTTAGTGGGCTCGCTGTCAACAAGCCTGACGAATGGCTGATGATTACCTGATGATAGTGTAATACCTGGAACCTCAAACCGGTCTGTGTGAACTATGACGAAAACTTCCATCGTTCTTCTGATCTTGCTGGCGATTGTGACAATCGTAGCCACGTTCTTCGTGGCCAATCGCCCGCGCCGGGTCACTATAGACGCACCGCTTGCGGTGGACTTCCCGGAGCAGGGCTTCCCGCACGACGGCTTCGAGGCCTTGCTGCGTGAGTATGTCACTCAAGACGGCGAAGTTGACTACGAGCGCTGGTATTCATCATCTGAGTCTGTCGCCGCGCTGGATGGCTACCTGGCCGCTGTGAGCCGATTCAGCCCTGAAAACGCCGCTGGCCGCTTCCCGGAGCGCAACGACGCGCTCGCCTACTGGCTGTACGGCTATAACGCGTACGTGATCAAGTCCGTGCTCGATCGCTGGCCACTCTCGAGCGTCACGGATGTCAAAGCACCGATCGAAGCTGTCAAGGGCCTCGGTTTTTTCTACCAGCTGCGATTTCCCTTCGGCGGTGAGTTCCTGAGCCTGCTGCGCGTCGAAAACGGCAAGATTCGAGCGCGTTACCGCGACGCGCGTATCCATTTTGTCTTGAACTGTGCCAGCGAGAGCTGCCCGGTAATCAGGCCCGAATTACCGACCGGAGCGGAGCTCGAGGAATTGATGACCCGAGCGGCCGGCGAATTCATCAATAATCCGGAAAACGTTTTTGTCGATCACGACACCCGGACGGTCTTCCTGTCGACGATTTTCAAGTGGTACAGGAAAGACTTTATCAACGACCTGCGCGCCAAAGGACTTCCTTCCAAGCGTGGCCTGATCGACTACGTGGCTAGTCTCGCGACAGGTTCATTGCAGTCCGATCTGGCGGGCGCGAATGATTACGCGGTCGAATTTCGCGACTATGACTGGGACCTTAACGAGTCGACCTAGCTAATCTCTGCAAGCATCGCCAGCAGTTTTTCAACCGTTCTCTGGTTACGCCCGGTAGCACTGACGCCGAGATACTTCTCCATCTCGCTGGCCAGTTTTGAGCGTCCAATACCGTCAGGTGCATGAAAATATAGCGCTGCGTCCGCCAACGTGAACTCTTCGGTGCTGGTCTTGCGTTCATGCATGCGTTTCAAATCCGGATCATCGGCGGGGCCGGCGAGAAACAA
>Ga0224508_10003065_pt1 | contig 13924 bp, 12 predicted proteins | sample SF_Jan12_sed_USG_4_FD_170157 | JGI IMG/M metagenome (GOLD analysis project Ga0224508, IMG submission 170157) | Sediment microbial communities from San Francisco Bay, California, United States - SF_Jan12_sed_USGS_21 | ecosystem: Environmental > Aquatic > Marine > Sediment | place: USA...
CAGCAGGACCGGCGGGGCGTGTCGTCAATTTGCGCGCACCCAACCGATCCAGCACACGCCGGGCTGCCCTCCGGCCGACCGAATCCGCTGGATCCAGTTCATCGGGGTCACGCGCCGCCGTATAAAAGTAGTCGCGTTGCATAACGCCGTCCGACTCGGCGAGCACAACACAGGTAATACTGTGACTCGTCTTCGAAACGCTACCGATAAAACCGTGCGAGTTGCCGTAGGTACGGGTGCCGCGATTGGTCGCAACGGTCGCGCCCTCCGAGTTGCTGATGCGATCGTCGAACTGCATTGCCGCCGCCTCGGTGTCGATCGCAAGGGCAATGGCCTGCGGCGCATCGATGCCCCATTCGAAATCCAGCTCGAGGTCCCGGATATCAGCACACATCAGTTCGGCCTCGGCGAGCCCCGAATACTGGTCGGCGGCGGTCACCGTTGCGAACGTACAGGCCTTGGCAACCGCTTCGCGTATCGCGTGTTCCGATACGTCCGAGGTACTGGCGCTGCCCTTGCACGCATTCTTGTAAACGGTGATGCCGATACCGCGGTCGCTCGTGTATTCCAGGTTTTCCACGTCGCCAAGCCGTGCCGTCGCTGACAGACCCTGGTCATGGCTGACGCCTACCTCGGCCTGATCGGCGCCCAGTTTCCTCGCCTCTTCCAGCGCCAGGGCGACCAGGCGCTCGAGGTCCGCGGGGCCAAGTGATGAGCGGCTTTCGTATTGTGTCATTGACTTTTCCATTGCTGTTGTGCCCGTCGGCGCACCGCAAACCTGCGTGGTAGACTCGAGCCGCGTTCCCGGGAGCCGATAGCGAGGGGTACTTTAGCCGTTGACTGAATCAAAGCCCAGCAAAAGTGCGAAGAAGCGAGAATATCTCGCGCTGCAAAAACTAGGTGAGGAGTTGCTGTCGGTAAAGGAGACGGACCTGCTGTCAATGCATCTCGATGACGAGTTGCGCAATGCCATACTTGAAGCACGACGCATCAAATCCCACGGCGCGTTGCGCCGTCAGAAACAGTTCATTGGCAAACTGATGCGCGGCATCGATCCCGAACCGATTCGAGCGTCGTTAGCGCGCGTGCGCCGCTAAGCGACATTGATGATAGACTTTCTGGATGACTACTGACGTCGGCATCATCATGGGATCGCGCTCGGACTGGGAAACGATGCGCCGTGCCAGCGAAACCCTCGACCAGCTCGGCGTGTCCAATGAAGTGCGCGTTGTTTCTGCTCACCGAACTCCGGACCTGTTATTTGAATACGCCGAGACAGCTGTTGATCGCGGTCTCAAAGTGATAATCGCCGGGGCCGGTGGCGCCGCACACTTGCCCGGCATGACTGCCGCAAAGACACGCCTGCCGGTGCTCGGCGTGCCTGTGCAATCGAAGGCCCTGAGCGGCATGGATTCGCTGCTGTCAATCGCGCAGATGCCCGCAGGCATTCCGGTGGGCACCACAGCGATCGGCACCGCGGGCGCCATCAATGCCGCCCTGCTGGCGGCAGCAATACTGGCTATCAATGACGCTCAGGTGGCCGCGGCACTCGATGACTTTCGCCGGGATCAGACCGACACGGTTCTGGCCAGCGGCGATCCAACCGTCTGACGAAATGCGCGTCGGCATCATTGGAGCGGGCCAGCTCGGCCAGATGCTCGGCTTCGCGGCAAGGGATCTCGGCATCGAATGCTGTTTCCTCGATCCGTCGCCGGCGCCGCCCGCCGCAGCATGCGGCCCGGTCGTGCAACGGCCCTTTGACGATCCCGCCGCGCTGGCCGAGATGGCTGCCGATTGCGACGTCATCACCTACGAGTTTGAAAACGTACCCGTCGCCGCACTGCGGGAAATTCAGGATCGGGTGCCCGTCCGGCCATCGACCGCCGCGCTTCATCAAGCGCAGGACCGCTTGCACGAAAAGCAGCTGTTTGCGGAGCTCGGAATCCCTGTGCCCGCTTACCGACAGGTCGATTCCCGCAACGATCTGAATACCGCGGTGGCCGACCTCGGATTCCCCCTGGTCGTCAAGACACGACGACTTGGCTACGACGGCAAGGGCCAGTTCGTCATTCGTAGCAGCGACGACATTGAAAAGGCGTGGAGAGTGCTGCGCGAACAACCGCTGATCGCGGAGCAGTGGGTACCGTTCGATTTCGAAGTATCGGCGATCGGCGTGCGCGACACCTCCGGCAACGTCCGTATTTACCCGTTGAGCCGAAATGTTCACAAAAATGGCATTCTGCATACCTCGATTGCTCCTGTGGTCGCACCGGAACTGTCGGACGTCGCGGCTGGCTATTTGAAGGGACTGCTTGACCACCTCGATTATCTCGGTGTTCTCGCTCTCGAGCTGTTTGTCGTCGAAGATCAGCTCCTGGCAAACGAATTTGCCCCCCGGGTGCACAATTCGGGGCACTGGACGATCGAGGGCGCCGTCACATCTCAATTCGAAAACCACCTGCGTGCGATCGTCGGTTTCGCAGCGGGATCGACAGACAGCCGTGGACACGCCGGCATGATAAACCTTATTGGAGCTATCGATCCCGCTGTCCGCGCACTGGAACAGGGCACACTGCACGACTATGGCAAGGAGCCCCGATCGGGACGCAAGTTGGGCCATGTCACTGTTGTTTCTGAATCTGCCGGAGAGCGCGACCGTCTGTTAGACATAATCGCGAAAACCGTGACGCAGTCCACGCGGGCACACGGAAGCAGCCCGTAGCGAAGAGATACCAAAAGCAGGTAAACTGATCGGATATGTCTTACTTACAGCATTTCAGTCTTTCGACCGCCCCATTTCGCTTGACACCCGACCCCGAGTTCATCTACTGGAGCAAGCAGCACGCACGGGCCAAGGCATACATGGAGTCCACCATTTGGCTGGCGGACGGTTTCGTCGTAATCACCGGCGAAATTGGCTCCGGCAAGACGACCTTGCTGCAGTCTTTTTTGTCCGAGCTCGAAGACGATGTGGTTTACGCGGTCGTCTCCCAAACGCAGCTGACACCAACACAATTCTTGCAGGCCGTGCTCACCGAATTCGGCTTCAAACCGTTTAAAAAACGCAAGGTAGAACTGCTTGACATGATCAACATGTTCCTCATAGAGCAGTATTCGAACGGTAAGAAAGTGGTGCTCATAGTCGACGAGGCGCAGAACCTGAGCCATAAAGTGCTCGAGGAAATCCGCCTGATGTCTGGTATCGAGACACACAAGGAAAAAGTGCTCAGAATCATCCTGGCCGGCCAGCCCGAGCTCCGCGACACGCTGGATTCCCCGAGTCTGAAACAGTTGGTCCAGCGCGTTCGGCTACGATTCCACCTCGGCGCTCTTGACCTTCGCGAGACGCAGGAATATATCGCGCACCGCCTGACCGTGGCGGGCTGCGAGGCCGCAGATCTTTTTGACGAAGATACGTTGGCGACAATTCACCGCTACTCCGGTGGTGTTCCACGACTGATCAATACCCTCTGCGACACAGCTCTGTTATGTGCGTTTGCCGATGAGAAGCCTGGTGTTGATCAAACCGACATCCGGTCGGCCCTCGAGGAGCTGAGCTGGGACGAGCACGAGAGCAGTACCGGCCGGCACAAGCAGTTGCTGGCTGTCGAACGGCAGATAAGGTCGAAAGACGACGTTACGCGAATCGAGATACTCGCTAACGGGGAGGTGGTCGCCGAGCACACGCTGCCACTGGGGCGTGTTATCGTCGGGCGATCGCCAGACAACGAGATCTTTATCGACAGCAAATTCGTCAGCCGTCATCATGCCCAGCTGGTCAGTGACGACCGTGGATGTGTGATCGAGGATCTCAACAGTACGAACGGGGTCTATCTCGGCCAGAGACAGGTCAAGAAATATCGCCTGCGACATGGTGATGTCATTTCAATCGGCGGTCATGAGCTCATTTACCACGACCGTCGACTGGAAAAGAGCTCTGACGAGGACGCGCCGGACGAAAAAGAAGTGCTCAAGGACGAAGAACTCGGCGACCGGGACGCGGCTGTCAACCAACAGTAGCTGACCGTCCCTGCACGGCCGGTGGGCATGATCAGTCCTGTCGCGATCCCGGACGTCGGTCCGTGATCCGATAGTCACGCCGCTTCAGCAATACGACCAGCCCGCCGACCAGGCACAACAAACCGACGACAAAGCAAATGGTCGGCCAATACCAGTGGCTAATGTACATCGACGCGCCGAGCGAAAGCGCCCCGACGATCAGGTAGAAATACGGCAGCGCTTCGTAAATTGGTTTTGCGACCCACATAATCTTGTTGTTTCTGTTCGGGGAGTCGCTTCATTGTCCATAGTAGCGGCGTCATGTCCAGTTTTGAGCCGGCGGTCACGGCATTTCCGGGCACAACGTCAGGTCGTGCCACCTACCGTGAGCTCGTCTATTTTGAGCGTCGGCTGTCCGACGCCAACGGGCACCGACTGGCCTTCCTTGCCACAGACACCGACACCTGTGTCGAGCTCAAGATCGTCGCCCACCATCGATATCTTTTGCAGAGCTTCAGGACCATCGCCAATCAGCATCGCGCCCTTGACCGGCGTCGTGATCCTGCCGCTCTCGATCAGATAGGCCTCATTCGCAGAAAACACAAATTTTCCGGACGTGATATCCACCTGGCCGCCCGAAAAGCTCGGCGCGTAGATTCCTTTATCAACCGATGCGATGATGTCTTCCGACGCGTGCTGACCGGACAACATATAGGTGTTGGTCATGCGCGGCATTGGCACGTGCGCATACGACTCTCGACGACCATTCCCCGTCGGCGTCAGCCCCATTAAACGGGCGTTGAGTTTATCCTGCATGTAACACTTCAGAATACCGTTCTCGATCAGCACGTTGTTCTGTCCCGGCGTGCCTTCATCATCGACGGCCAGCGAACCGCGTCGTTGTTCGATCGTGCCATCGTCAACGATAGTGCAATACTCCGATGCGACTTTCTGCCCGATCTTGCCGCTGAATGCCGATAAGCCCTTGCGATTGAAGTCGCCTTCCAACCCGTGACCCACCGCTTCATGCAACAGCACGCCGGGCCATCCCGGCCCAAGCACAACCGGCATTGTGCCAGCGGGCGCCTGCTCCGCCTGCAACTGAACCACTGCCAGACGAACGGCCTCTCGGGCGAACTGCATCGGCCGATCGCTGCCGAGCAAGTAGTTTAGATCCGCACGAGCACCGCCGCCTGAGAAGCCTTGCTCCCGGCGTCCATCTTCCTCGAGAATGACCGAAACGTTCAGGCGCACCAGCGGCCGCACGTCGGCGGCCATCGTGCCGTCGGATGCCGCGATAAGGATCAGATCCTGACTGCTGGAGAGGCTGACAATCACTTGTTCGACACGCGCATCCAGTGCCCGCGTTGCCGCATCGATCCCACGCAATAACTCGGCCTTGTCCGCGTCCTCGATGCTCGTAATCGGATCGACCTGCGGATACAGCGGCAGTGCTTCGCGGCGTTGCCAGGCCTGCAATCGCTTGTCCTGTCCCTGACGGGCGATCGCACGTGCGGCACCTGCGGCCTGCTCGAGTGCGGGTAGCAGCAGTTCGTCGGAGTAAGCGAAGCCGGTCTTCTCACCACTGGTGGCGCGCACGCCGACGCCTTGATCGTGACTAAAACTTCCCTCACGGATGATGCCGTCCTCGAGCATCCAGCTTTCCTGGCGGCTAACCTGAAAGTACAGGTCCGCATAATCGACACCGCCCTGCATTACCGCGCCCAGCGTGTTACCCAGCTGTCGCTCACCAAGGCCGGCGGGCTCCAGCAGGCGCGTCATGACCGTATCGATCGGGTTGTCGTTTAGCCCAGTGTTCACGGGTAACTGATCCTCTTCTTTATCAGGGCAAGCGTCAAAGACGACGATCGCTCAGCACAGGAAACTCGGATCGCAATTTCGCGGGAAGCGTCGGATCAATGTCCGCAGCAACAACACAGTTGCCGTCAGCCTGCTCCGCCAGGATACGGCCCCATGGATCGCAAATCAGTGAGTGTCCGAACGTCGAGCGATTGTCGGGATGGCTGCCATACTGCCCCGCCGCGATCACATATGCCAGGTTTTCTATCGCCCTTGCCCGCAACAGCGTATGCCAGTGCGCCGTCCCGGTTGTCACGGTGAACGCGGCAGGCACTGTGAACACGGTACTGCCTTCGTCAACGAGGCGTCTGAAAATTTCCGGGAACCGCAGGTCGTAACAGATCGTCAGTCCTATGCGTCCACAGGGCGTGGCAACCGATACGACGTCGTCGCCGGGGAACATCGAGTTCGACTCGCGGTAGGACTCCTGCGCATCGGCAAGGTCGACGTCGAACAGATGAATCTTGCGGTACAGCGCCTGGCACTCACCTTCCGGATCGTAGACGGGGCACGCGCCGTAGACACGTTTGGACGAGATTTCCGGCGACACCAGCGGCAAGCTCCCGGCGATAATCCACAACGAATGCCGGCGCGCGGCGGCGGCAAGAAAATTCTGCAACGGCCCGCGGTTCGGCTCCTCGGCGTGCACCGCCTTGTCAACGTCACGCTCCGGCATCAACGCGAAGTTTTCCGGCAAGACGACCAGTTCGCAGGCGTCGCCTGCGGCTTCGCTGATCAGTCGCTCGGCGAGTTCAAGGTTTGCCGAGACGTCCGGGCCGCTGTTCATTTGCAGTGCTGCTACTCGCATGCTTATCCGTATCAGTTACGGTCGACCTGACCGGCGGCGGCATTGTCGATGCATCCTGCCATCGCGCCGTGTCCGGCAAAGCTCCCCGAATCGGAGCTTTCGACTGCCGGCTCGTCCCAGGAGCCACTGATCGCGTAATACACCTGCCCGACTTCCTGCAATGGTTTCTTGAATATCTGCGAGAAAATCAGCAATGCGGCCGCCACCTGCGGCCCTGCGACGACGGCGCCGACAATAGGCAGCGTATGGCCCACGTTCGCGCTGACGACAGCCACCTGATCGTAGTCACGATTGCTCAGTCCGGCCCGACCGACGATGCCGATATCGGCCGCCGGGCCCTCCAGCGAAAGATCACAGGTATACGTTTGTCCGTCGTCGATGCGAAACGTACCGGCAATCTTGTCGAAACCGAAGCCCTTGCTAAAGACATCGCTGAAATCGAGAGACAGCCGTCGCGGCAGTGCAACGATACTCATCAAGCCAAACACCCGACCTGCCCCGGGCTCTACTTCCTCCAGCTGCCCGTCGCCAAAGCGCACCCGCACGTCGCCGTCGAGGACATCAAGGAACTCGGCTCGCGGTCCGCCTGACCAGTTCACGTCGAAATCAGCAGCCATGGCGTCGCTGACGATTCCCGGTTCGAAGTCGAGCCGGGTCATGGTGCGCGTTACATCGCGACTCGTCAGCGTGCCCGTCGCATAGGTGCGGCTGCCCAGGGGGTCGGCCTCGTCGACGACCCAACGTCCCGTTACGTCAATTTCGAAGCTGTCATCGCCAGTCGTGATCGACGTTGCTGAAAGGCCGTTTGCAACGCGCTCGATACGCGCGTTAAGTTCCCCCAAATTGCGTTCACCCAGCGCAAAGTCGGCCGCGCTGACTGTTATCGGTGGCAACGTACGGGGATCCAGCATCGACGGCTCATCAGATGCCGTATCGTCGCCGGGCAATCGCATCCGCTCCATTTCAAATACCATCTCACGTTCGGCGTTGAAGTCGTAGGGCACGAATATCGATCCCGCAAGTTGTTCGCCGCTGATCTGAACCAGCCAGTCACGCGCGCTGCGATCAACGCGCACCTGGTGCCCCTCGACATGCTGGCCAACGGCGTACAGATCAGCGATATCGAGCTCGATCGAACGTATACGATCCGCCGCGCCCACCTTGTTCGCGCCGCTACGCGAAAGGCTCAACCAGTCTTCCAGACGCACCGTGTCGGCGCTGCCCCGAATATGCAGGCCCCGCGTTTCGGCAGGCTGCAATACGTCGCGACCCAGCGTCAGGACACCCCGGTCGAAGTCCCAGGCATCGTCGACTTTGTTGAAAGCGAGCTGCCAGGCGAACGGAGTCTCCGCAAACCCGGCGCTTTCGATGACCTCACCACCCGGCATGAAGCGGATATCGCCCCGAATTTGCATGCGTGAGTCTTCCGGCTTGTTCACCGGCTCCGGAAACGCAGAACCCAGTCCGTCGAGGTCGGTGTCAATCTGTATCGTCAACGGCTGAGGCACGTCCTGTTTGCCGCGTGGGAACAGTATGCGTGCCTCGTAATCAGTAGCGCCACTGATAAGACCTTCCAGCGGCATGCCGAGCTCGCTGATGATGGCCTCGGCGGTGACCGGTCCTGCAATTGTCGCGACGACGCTGTGATTCTCGTCCCCGGCTGCCGCCAGATCAATATTGACCTGCTCACCGAGAAACCGGGCGCCAAGTGACTGACTCGAAACTGTGTTGCGGCCAATCGTGACCTCGCCGATTATGTCGGTAAGCGGTGGGTCAAAACCCTGGATCGCCAGCGTACCATTGTTGCTGCGAATGACGCTCGTAAACTGAAATGCCTTTGAGTCTTTCAGCGGTACCCGCAAATCCAGCGCGAAGGACGCGTCCCCCGATATCGAAATGCGGTCCAGTTGCCTGCCAAACACGTCATTGATCGGACTGTTGACAGAAAATGTCCGAATTGTCTCCAGCGTTCCTGTGGAAAACGCGTCGATGGTCAGAACCGGGTTACGCAGATCGGCGATTTCGACGTTCGCATCAACAGACCGATTGCCCGCGTTCAAGAAGCGATTGCTTCGCGAGTACAGGCGCATCCCGTCGAGAACAACCTCCATATCCGCCTCGGTTGCAGCCGGCCAGCGCGGGTGGTACTTGAACGTCAAGTTGCGTACCGACGCCTCCACAACGAAGCGGCCTTCGTCATTATCAAATGGAAACTTGTCCAGCGGCCCACGCAGCACCGTTGTGCCGCGCGGAATCGATCCCTGCACCAGTGCGGTTTGGAACCAGTTATACAATTTCGGCTTGATGATAGTCTGCGGTATGTAGTTCGTCACCGCGGAAACATCATTGATATTCCAGTTGCTGGCGAGATCGATAGTCGGCGAGCTGCCGTCTGTTGAGAACGACATTTGCACGTTGCTCTGACTGTCGAAAACGTTATTGCGAATGCGAATGCTGTCCGACAGGATGGTCGTGCGCTGGTCGCTCCGGCGCCAGATGACCGTGCCCTCTGCGACGTCGATATCGACAGGCTGCGGCAGGTATTCGGGCAAATCCACGAGAATATCGGTCGAACGAATTTCAAGACGCCCGCCCAGCGGATTGGCACGGATAAGGCCGGTAAAGCCGCGGACGCCGGGCTGCTTGCCGTTTGCCGCCAGCCCCACCTCCTCGAGCCCTGCAGCAATATCGAAACGTGGCGAATCGGTATCGATATCCGAGACAGTAGCCTGCAGGTCGCGAACGACGCCGTCAGGCGCCAGTTGCATCAGCCGCTGCCGATGTTCATCCGACAGCCATGGCGCAAACAACGTCAGGTCAGCCAGGTTCACGTAGTCGGCCAGAACGTCCATCATGACGATTCGACCGTCGGCACCGGTGCTCGCCTCCGCCCGTAACGACGCCTCAGGCCACGCGGTCTCTGCGGTTGTAAACCGCAGCTCATTGGCCGCGACCAGCCAGCCATCCCGCGTCGCATGAAACTCGAATCGACCGGTCACGTCGAAACGCCGCTCGTCTCCCAGGCTTACGCTGTTGAAGTCGACAGTGGCGCTCGCATTACGCACGCTGCCATCCCGGTAGTCCACGGCCAGTTCGAAATCACCGTTTCCGGAATCGATGCGACGACCCCCTAAGTCTTGCAACGCCGACAAACCCGCAAGATCTATGGCATTAGCCTCGACGGTGACGTTCCACTGGCCTTGTTCTTCCTCGGGCAGTCCGAGCAATTGCGTCGCCGACACGTGCAACAGCCGTCCCAGATCCGTCGGCAAACGCGCGATTGCATCGAACGCGATACGTTTGTCGTCCACGCTGAGTACGCATCGGGGCACAGTAAACAGCTGCTCCTGATCATCGCCCGATCGCGATAAACTGATAGTGAGATTCTCGCCGACGATCTGGAGATCCGTCGGCAAACGCCCGTCGCTCATACCGTCACCGAACAGCTCGTCAACGCTGCTACCCTGCAACTGCCAGCGACCGTCGTCCAACTCTTGTACGTCGATCCTTGTGTCGCGAATAACGACACGATCCACGACCGGAGTGCCATCGGCCAACAAGCGTGTCAAGGCGAAGCCAACCCGCACTTCGGCAGCGGCAACGAGTGGCGTCAGACCTTCCGGATGCAGCAATTCGGTATTGTAAAACTCGAGCTCCGGACCCCTGAGGCCCCAGCGCGCGTCCATGCCGGTGAACTCGACCTGCATTCCGATCGCCGCGCTCGCCCAGCCCTTGATCTCAGCCTGGTATTCGGGGAGACGCGGCAGAAAAAGTCGGAACAAACCGACGGCGATCGCGAGCGCGATGAGAATACCGGCAGCCGTATAGGCAGCAAACTTGAACAGGCGTTTCAGGAACTGATTCATGATTCGGCCCGACTCACTTACATGAGGACAACGTCGAACTGGTCCTGCAAATACAGCGACTCAGTTTGCAGCCTGATGGATTTTCCGGTCAGCTCCCCCAGCTCGGCAAGGCTGCGCGCCTGCTCGTCCAGCAACAGCTCGACGACGTCCTGATGCGCGAGCACCAGAACTTCGTCGAATTCAAACTGTCGTGACTGGCGAATAATCTCGCGGAAGATCTCGAAGCAGACCGTATCAGCTGTCATCACGAAACCGCGCCCGTCACAACTCGGACAGTCCTCGCAGAGCACATGCTGCAGGCTTTCACGCGTACGCTTGCGAGTCATTTCAACCAGCCCCAGCGGCGACACTGGCGTTAATTGATGCCGTGCGTGATCCTTCGACAACGCGCGCTCGAGCGCGTGCAGGACGTTCTCCCGATGGTCTTCCTCCTCCATATCGATAAAGTCGATGATGATGATACCGCCGAGATTTCGGAGCCGCAGCTGCCGCGCTATTGCGACGGCCGCTTCCAGGTTGGTACGGTAAATCGTCTCCTCGAGGTTGCGATGACCGACGTATCCCCCGGTATTAATGTCGATCGTTGTCATTGCCTCGGTTTGATCGAAGATCAGGTACCCGCCGGACTTGAGCGGAATGTTGCGATCCAGCGACTTGCGAATCTCATCCTCAATGCCGTGCAGATCGAATATCGGGCGGCGACGCCTGTACAGTTCGATGTTCAGGTCGATGTCGGGCAGGTAGGTTTTCGCAAACTCGCGCATCGCATCGAAGTCCTCTTCGGAATCGACCAGGATGCTCTCGATATCGCTCGTTACCATGTCACGCAAGACACGCATTGGCAACGACAGGTCTTCGTGGATCAACGACTTGACTGACGCAGTGTGACAGCGCTCCCTGACAACGTCCCACAACTTGCGCGTGTATCGCAAATCGCCGAGTAGCGCTTCTTTTTCCATGCCCTCCGCGACGGTCCGAACGATTGCGCCGCATTCAAGGTCGTGCTCGGCCAGAATCTCTTCGACAATACTGCGCAAGCGTTCACGTTCCTGCTCATCTTCGATGCGTGCGGACACACCAACTGTATCGCTACATGGCAGCAGCACCAGGTGGCGCGACGGCAATGTAATGAATGTGGTCAATCGGGCGCCTTTGTTGCCAAGGGGATCCTTGACCACCTGCACCATGATCTCGTCTCCCTCGCACACGAGATCGCGGATCGGCGGTACCTCGCCATTGCCATTGGTCGGCTCGTTCCCCGCAATATCCGATGCATGCAGAAACGCCGTGCGTTGCAGCCCTATGTCAATGAACGCCGCCTGCATACCCGGAAGCGCGCGCAGCACGCGACCTTTATAGATATTACTGATCAAACCCCGACGCACCAGACGCTCGATGTAGACCTCCTGCAATACACCGTTCTCGAGCAGCGCGGCGCGCACCTCGCTCGGTGTCACATTGATCAGTATTTCTTCTTTTGAGGAATCGTCTGTCATCTCGTTCTTACATTCTCAATAAGTCAAACCCGGCGTTGGCCAGCAGCTCGGCGGTCTCGAACACCGGCAGGCCCACAACGCCCGAGTAACTGCCGTCGATGCCGCAAACAAACAGGCCGCCAAGCCCCTGTATCCCATAGGCGCCAGCCTTGTCTCGCGGCTCTCCACTTTGCCAGTAAGCGACCGCCTCGTCCCGGGTGATTTCGCGAAAATCTACCCTTGTGCGACTCATAGCCGTATCTACGCCATGCGGCCCCCGGAGAGCAACCGCCGTCACGACGTGGTGGCTACGGCCGGACAGGCGCAGCAACATGGCAATCGCGGCCTCCTTGCCAATGGGCTTGCCTAGGACATCGTCGTCCAGCACGACTGCGGTGTCCGCGCCGATCACAAAATCATCGGGACCGCACACGGCAGCGCATGATTTCGCTTCCGCGAGCCGCAACACCAGCTGATCCGCTGATTCGTCCGGGAGCGCGCGCTCGTTAACGTCGTTGACTTGGACCGAAAATCGCAGTCTGAGTGCGTTCAAAATTTCGCGCCGGCGTGGTGAGGACGATGCGAGCAGCAGGGTTGGTTGACTTGTCATCGTCGTTTCAGGCCCGATGATACGGGTGGCCGCTTTGCAGGGACCACGCTCTATACAACGATTCGACGAGAAGTACCCGCGCCAGACCGTGAGGCAAAGTGAGCTGCGACAGTGACCAGGTCAAGTCGGCGCGCTGCTTGCAGGCGTCGGAGACGCCGTCCGGCCCGCCGATGACAAAACACAGATCGCGACCGCTACCTTGCCACTCCGCCAGTTTCGCCGCGAGCGAGCGGCTCTCGAACTGCTTGCCACGCTCGTCCAGCAACACAACCTGTTCCTCCTGAGCTAGCCTGCCCAGTATTTGCTCGCCTTCGGCTTGTTTTGCCTGTTGCGACTTGTCGTTCTTTTTACGGCGTACCGTTGCAATGGTGTCGAGACGGAATTTCCATTCGCGCGGAAAACGCTCTGAATATCGGGCAAATGCCTCGTCCACCCATGACGGTTGGCGATCACCAACGGCTAATAGTCGAATATGCATCGGCTACCGGTCAGTTGCCGTCGCATCCCCTGCAGGGGTTATCGACCAGAGCTTCTCCAGATTATAGAACTCGCGCACTTTTGGGAGCATCACATGCACCAGTGCATCCTGCAGGTCGAGCAGCACCCATTCGCCGCCCTCTTCTCCCTCGACACCGACAGGTCGATGCCCGACGTCCCTGGCCTTCTCAATAACGTTGTCCACCATAGCTTTGACGTGTCGATTGGACGTGCCGCTGACAACGATCATGTAATCGGTCACGGTTGTCATGTCGCGAACATCGAGCTTGACGATGTCCTGGCCCTTGATGTCGTCGAGGGCATCGATAACCAAGTCACTGAGTTTCTCGCTATTCATGCGCGGTTCTCACGGATTTTCAAATTTGGCTCCTTCGGGTTGGTTTCATTGATAACAAGCCGTTTCGATAATGGAATTACAGACAGCATCCGGCATCAGGAACCGCGGATCACGGCCCGCCGCTACCAGATCGCGAATTTCCGTTGAGGCGATTTCCAGCTGAGTGACCGCGTGGATATGTACACGACCGCAAAGCTCGTCGTGCAGATCCTCGACTCTGTGCGTGCCGCGCGCGCTGATCATCTCGCCAAGTGGACCCAGGTCCGGCGCTTTCCAGCCAGGGCGATGCGCCACCACTATATGCGCAACATCCAGAATCTCATTCCAGCGCTGCCAGGTCTGCAATCCCAGAAACGCATCCATACCGACGATCAGACCCAACGGGCGCTGCGAAAATTCCTCCCGCAATGACAACAGCGTGTCGATAGTGTAGGACGGTCCCGCACGCGTAAGTTCACGATCATCAGCAAC
>Ga0224508_10003066_pt1 | contig 13923 bp, 11 predicted proteins | sample SF_Jan12_sed_USG_4_FD_170157 | JGI IMG/M metagenome (GOLD analysis project Ga0224508, IMG submission 170157) | Sediment microbial communities from San Francisco Bay, California, United States - SF_Jan12_sed_USGS_21 | ecosystem: Environmental > Aquatic > Marine > Sediment | place: USA...
TCCCCCTGGGAGAGTGCCGGGGGTGAGGGCTCTTGCGCCCCTCTCCCCCTGGGAGAGTGCCGGGGGTGAGGGCTCTTGCGCCCCTCTCCCCCTGGGAGAGTGCCGGGGGTGAGGGTGCCATCCGATTGTGCATATCGGGGCAAACTGTCACTATCCTCAGACCTGGATAGTAAGCGCGGCGTCACATGGATCGGTTCGATCTGATTATCAAAGGCGGTACCGTCGTTACCAGCGCTGACTCGGTGCGTTGCGACATCGGCATCAAAGATGGCGTGGTCACCGCGCTCGCCGGCGCACTCAATGGTGGAGAGAGCATCGACGCCGCAGGCAAGCTGGTCATGCCGGGCGGCATCGACAGCCACTGCCACATTGATCAGGTAAGCTCCGGCGGCCTGGAAACTGCCGACGACTTCGCCAGCGGCAGTCGCTCGGCCGCAGCGGGCGGCACCACCACGATCATCCCGTTTGCCGCCCAGCACAAAGGGCAATCCCTGCGCGAGGTGGTGGCCGACTACCACCGGCGCGCCGCAGGCAAGGCGATTATCGACTATGCCTTCCATCTGATCATTTCCGATCCCACGGATGCGGTGCTCGGCCAGGAGTTCCCGGCGCTGATCAAAGACGGCTACAGTTCGGCAAAGATCTATCTCACCTATGACGCTCTGAAGCTCGATGATCGCCAGGTGCTCGACGTGCTGGCCACCGCGCGGCGCGAGGGCGCCATGGTGATGGTGCACGCCGAGAACCACGACGTTATTCAATGGTTGACCGAGAACCTGCTGCTGCAGGGTAAGAGCGCGCCCAGGTATCATGCCACCGCACACGCGGCAGCAGCCGAGCGCGAAGCCACACACCGCGCCATCACACTGGCGGAAGTGGTTGGTGTGCCAGTACTGATCGTGCACGTATCCGGCCGCGAGGCCATCGAGCAGATCGCCTGGGCGCAGCGCAAAGGCCTGCAGGTGTACGGCGAAACCTGCCCCCAATACCTGTTTCTGACCGCCGACGATATGGATCGCGAAGGCCTGGAGGGTGCGAAATACATGTGCAGCCCGCCACCGCGCGATGCAGCCAACCAAGAACATGTCTGGCGAGGCCTGGAAAACGGCGTGCTGCAGGTGTTTTCGTCCGATCATGCGCCGTATCGCTTTTCGGGCGGCGACGGTAAAACGGCGGCCGGGGCAAACGCACCGTTTTCGAAGATCGCCAACGGCGTACCCGGACTTGAGATCCGCCTGCCATTGCTATTCTCCGAAGGTGTGCGCACGGGCCGACTGTCGTTGCAGAAATTTGTCGATCTGACTGCCACGCGGGCGGCACGTCTGTACGGTTTGTATCCCCGCAAAGGCACAATCGCTGTTGGTTCGGATGCCGACATCGCCATCTGGGATCCCGAACGCCAAGTAACCATCAGCCAGAACATGCTGCACGACAATATGGACTACACGCCCTACGAAGGCCGCGCCGTAACGGGTTGGCCGGCGGTCACGCTGTCCCGCGGGGAGGTCGTCTGGAACGGCACGGAGATCACCGCAACACCCGGTCGCGGCCTGTTTCTGCCCTGCGACCTTCCCGAGCCCGCCAGGCCAAACCGGTCCGGCATCCTGGAAACCTGAAACGTCGAGCACAAACGGTATGTCGAGAACAGTCAGAGTAGCCGTCGCCCAGTCCGGACCCATACAGAAAACCGACAGCCGCGAACACGTCGTGGCGCGGCTGCTGGAAATGATGAAGCAGGCGGCTGCCGGGAAGTGCAACATCGTGCTTTTTACCGAACTCGCGTTGACTACGTTTTTCCCACGCTACTACGAAGAAGATCGTGGAAAAATGGATGACTGGTTCGAATCGGGAATGCCGAACAGCGCTACCCGCCCGTTGTTCGATACCGCACGCGAGCTGGGCATCGGGTTCTCGCTGGTATTCGCGGAATTGACCGCGGATCAACACCACTACAACACGCAGATACTGGTCGATACGCAGGCGAACATCGTCGGCAGGTATCGCAAGGTACATCTGCCAGGGCACGCGGAGTACGAACCCGAGCGTGCCTGGCAGCATCTGGAAAAACGCTATTTCGAGCCGGGCAATCTTGGTTTCCCCGTGTGGCGCACGATGGGCGGCGTGATGGGCATGTGCATCTGTAACGATCGTCGCTGGCCCGAAACGTTTCGGGTGATGGGGTTGCAGGGTGTCGAACTGGTGATGCTCGGCTACAACACGCCGACGCTCAACTCCATGAAGCCGGAAGAGACTGCCGCGACCCGCATGCACCACAATCATCTGTGCATGCAGGCGGGCGCGTACCAGAACGCATGCTGGGTGGCGGGTTGTGCCAAGGCCGGCGACGAAGACGGCCACGATCTTATGGCCGGTTCATGCATCATCAATCCGGATGGCGAAATCGTCGCGCTTGCGCAGAGCAACGAGGACGAAGTGATCGTTCACGATTGCGACCTGGACGAATGTGCCTTTTTGAAAAAAACTACGTTCGATTTCGATGCACATCGCCGCATCGAGCACTACGGTCTGATCAGTTCGCAAACGGGTGCGGTGCCGCCGCCCGAGTGACCGGACAGTGGCTGCGCACATCGTCGTCGTAAACCCCAACTCCACACAGGCAGTAACGGACGGCATTCGCGATGCAGTGGTTCTGGTCCCGGGCACCGAACGCCTGGATATCGACTACGTCACCCTCGCCGAAGGACCGCCGGGGATTGAGACCGATGCGCACGTCGAAGCGGTGATAACCCCGTTGCTGCGGCTGGTGAAATCGCGCGAGTCGGATGCGGATTCATTGGTAATCGCGTGTTTTTCCGATCCTGGTATGGAACGGCTGCGTGAGGCAACTGGCAAGGAAATTTACGGCATCGGCGAGTGCGCCTACCGAGGAGCGGCTGCAGGCGGGCGCATGTTCGGTGTGATCTCGATCGTCGCTGAATCGGTACCCCGTCACCGCCGTCATCTGCAGCGCCTCGGCCTGACCCGGCAACTGGCGGGAGACAGACCGCTGGACTTGTCGGTTGTAGAACTGGCGGATGCGGGGCGCACCCTCGACAGGCTGAGCACAATCGCCCGAACCCTCGTAGACGTTGACGGCGCGCAAGCGCTGGTCCTCGGTTGCGCCGGCATGGCCGCTTATCGGGAGACGCTCGAAAACGAGGTCGGCTGCCCCGTGATCGACCCATGCCAGGCGGCGATTCGAGTGGTGCTGAGGAAGGCTGGATCGTGATTCGAGCGAATCTCCGCGTACGCCATGGAACTACCGGTCAAGGACGGGGAATACCGCAGCACTGAGCACTGCTTCTCGAACCTGGTCGCGATCGAAACATAACTGCACCAGTCCTGTGACTGATTGAGAACCGTGGTGGCAGCTCAGGCTGTTTGGATCATGATGCTACGACTTGTCCCGACCGGCCAGCACACCTACATTAGCCCAGCGAAGCGCGAGCACGATGACGTGATAGAGAATCACACCGGCAGGAACCGCAGTAACACCCCACGCCAATACGCCGCTCAGCATCAGGTTCCAAAATCCTGCAATCGCCTGCAGCCAACTCAACTCGAAGGCGACCTGCAGCTGCTCCGGTGAAAGCGTTACCGGCGTCCTACCGAAAAGACGCTGGCCGAGTTGTATGAATGGAAGAATCAACACGATCTGCAGCGGATAGACCAGCCAGTTGGCGGCTTGTATCGCCACCAGGTTCAACCGCAGCGCGACAACGAGCACCAGGCAAAGCACGGTACTCAAACCCAGCACCGGGAACACACCGATGACTGTGCCGGCCGACATGCTGACCGCGATCGATTTCGGGGTTGCTCCCTGCCGCAGGGACAGCAGCACCGGATCGATCACTCGCGAGCGGACCGCGCTGGCGACGCGCTCACGCATGCAGCCCGCTCCAGGCGACGGGCAGGCAGCCGGATTCGTTCACAGGATTAGGCATCATCCGGGGACTGTGGCCCGGTAAATGGGGTACCTTCGTTTTTTGCTTGTCGACAAAGTGACTGATGATACCTGTCCCAAGAATCAATTTCGCTCGAGCAAAGCGCCAAGCTTGCGCTGCATGTGTTCGTAATGCGAGCCCTGCCAGTACACCTTTTGGCAGTCGCTGCACCGGTAGAACTCAGCGTAGTACTTTTTCGTCAGCGGTTGCAGTTGCGCGGCTATTTCCGTTTTGGGCACCGGCTCGATGAAACCGTTGCAGTCCAGGCAACGGTGAAACGGCCGAACCTGGCGGGAGAGATCGAAACGCGTTAACACCTCGCGGACCTGCGCGTCGGGATCGGTTGCTCGCAACCAGTACCCGTGCGTGACCCGACTGGGATACAGCAGCCGCCGATCCCGGGTGAGTATTACGCGGCCTGTTGCAACCGAGATATCTGCGATCTGCGCGTCCGTGTAATCGTTACGGTACAGAGAATCGAATCCCAGCATGCGTAGGCGGCGCGCCAGCTTGCCCAGATTTACATCCAACACGAAGGCAGTCGCTCGTAACGGCGCATCGCGCAAGCGCACCAGCGGTGTCACGTCCAGGCTCTCGAACACCGGGTAGACGGCAACACGATCGCCATTCTGCAAACGGTAATCGAATCCCACCGATTGTCCGTTTACAACAATCAACTCCACCTCCGTGTGCGGCACACCCAGAGCTTCAATCGGATCCTTGATGCCAGGCGTGCCGAAAAAACGATACGTGGTGGTGGTTTTGCGCTGCGCCGGCGGCCGGAAATCGTTCAACTCTTCGTAAAAGCGGAACTGGGCCTGGTGTTCGTTGCCGGTGGACACAGATGCGGCTAGCCTCGACAGATACGCTCCATCGGCGCAACCAGACTCGGTCCACAGGCGATGATGGGATTACCGGAATACAGGCCGTCGGCGGCGAGGAAATCATTGGTCCAGCCACCCGCCTCCCGCACCAGCACGACACCGGCCAATGCATCCCATGAATTGATGTGCTCCTCGTAGTAGCCGAGATAACGTCCCGCCGCCACGTAGGCCAGCGACAGCGCACCCGAACCGTTGCGCTGATACATGCCACCGTCATCCAGCAGCCGTTGCAGGGCGCGCAGCGTAGGAGCCGGCGGGCGGCGATGCGAGAAACCGATCGAAACTAGCCCGTCGCCGAACGAACCGGCAGGGCTGGCGTGGATCGGAGTGCCGTTGAGCGTCGCTCCGGCGCCCCGGCAGGCAGCGAACATCTCGCTGGCGTTAGGATCGTAAACCACCCCCAGGGTGGCCTCGCCCGCGTGCGCCAGGGCGATGGAGATACTCCACACGGGAATCCCGGCGACGAAACAATCGGTGCCGTCGATCGGGTCGATGACCCAGACCGGCGCATCCGACAGGCTGCCCGGACTGGCGCCGCTTTCTTCGCCAAGCACGGCGTCGTCCGGGTACAGTGCCCGCAGCCGGTTGACGATGGTGTCCTCCACCGCCCGATCGGCCTCGCTCACCCGGTCGCTCACACCTTTCGATTCAACCTGCAGTTGCGCATGGCGGGAGAAATACTCCAGCGCCTGCTGACCGGCGTCGCGGGCGATGCTCTGGGCCGCCATTAGGCGTTGTTCTAGTTCTGTTTCATTCATGACAAAACGGTTACGATGCACGGGAGGGCGAGATCAGCCGACTCTATCCGTGAGCCCGGCAGAATACGTCTTCGGTCTGACGACCACAAACCCGAAGTCGGAGGAGAAATCTATGAATTATCACAATAAGCTCTTGGGTGCCGCGCTGGCGGCTGTGACGGCCTTGGCCTCATTCGGCCCATCCGCTCTGCAAGCGGCCGAAAAACTGACCCTCTACTGCAGCCCGCAGATCGAGTGGTGCCAGTTGATGGTGGAGGAGTTCAAAAAGGCAACCGGGATCGACGTCGCCATGACCCGTAAAAGCTCCGGCGAGACCTTTGCGCAGATCAAAGCCGAATCCCGCAACCCGAAAGGCGATGTCTGGTGGGGCGGCACCGGCGATCCGCACCTGCAGGCAGCAGAAGAAGGCCTGACCGAGAAGTACATGTCACCCATGCTGCCCAAGCTCCATGACTGGGCGCAACGGCAGGGTTCGGACTCCGGCAATCGCACGGTCGGTATCTATGCCGGCGCGCTCGGGTTTGGCTACAACAAGGACCTGCTGGCGAAAAACAACCTGCCGACGCCGAAATGCTGGAAGGACCTCCTCAACCCGGCTTTCAAAGGCCACGTGCAAATGGCTAATCCCAACTCCTCGGGCACCGCATACACCACGCTGGCGACAATCGTGCAGATATTCGGCGAGGACGAGGGTTTTGAGTTCATGAAAGGCCTGCACAAGAACATCAACCAGTACACCAAATCCGGTTCGGCCCCGATCAAGGCGGCCGCGCGCGGCGAAACGACCATCGGCATCGTGTTCCAGCACGACATCGTGACCCAGGTCGTCAAGGGGTTTCCGATTGAGGTCGTATCCCCCTGCGAAGGCACTGGCTATGAGATCGGCTCGATGAGCATCATCAAGGGTGCGCGCAACGCCGACAGCGCCAAGAAGTTCTATGACTTCGCGCTGGACCCTAAGATCCAGACGATGGCCAAGCAGGCCAGAGCCTATCAGGTGCCCTCGAACGCCAGCGCCAATCCACCACCCGAGGCACCCGATCTGAAGGACATCAAGCTGATCGATTACGACTTCAAGAAGTATGGTTCCTCGGCCGAGCGGCGCCGCCTGCTGGCCAAATGGGACAAAGAAGTGAAGTCGCTGCCGCGCTGAACGTAAGCACGGAATCCGTGGCAGGGTAATAACTGCCGCTTCACTTCTGTCCGGGAGTCGTTCGCGGACCGGCCACCCCACGTGGTCGGTTCGCAGACTCCTCCCGGGTGAGTGTAACGTCATGATCCCGCGACAGTCAGGCCTCGACCGCAGCATCGTCATGTGGCTTGCCATGGGCTGGCTCGGATTCGCGGGTCTGCCCTGGTACGCCATCGAGGACGGCTTCTGGTCGTTCGTCTGGCTGGCCGACCTCTTTTCCGATCGCGACTACGCACCGGGTCTGATCCAGGCGCTGGTTCACGAACGACCCTGGCTGCTACCGCCCGCGCTGGCGCTGCTGGCGCCGCTCGCCGTATGGCGCCGCAACCGCACCGATCCATTGTATGCCCGCGTGCTGATCGCCAGCGGTGTGTTCGGCCTTGCGTACAGCCTGGCACAGGGTTTCGCCATCGGTATCAGCGGCTGGGAATATGCCGTGTTCGAGAGCGCTTTCGGCCCGTTCGGGCAGCGTCAATTCGGCATGGGCTATGGTGCGCTGCTGGTGTGCGGTGCATCCTTGTTTCTGCTCGCCCAGGGTCTCGCGGCGCGGGGCGCGGTAAATGGCGACGGCTTCGTGGTCGGTGCCGTTTCTCTCATTGTTGCCCTGGTCGCTATCTTTATTTTCTACCCGATCCTCCAGGTACTTGCCAGCGCCTTTCAGGACAACGATTACCAGTTTGCGCCCGCGCTGTTCCTCGTGAAGTTGTTTTCGCGCGACATCTGGGGATTGGGCTGCCTGGGCGGGCGAGTGGCGTGCGGCATCGCCTGGAACTCGCTGCTGCTCGGCGTGCTCACCGGCGCCAGCACGACCGCACTGGGGCTGGCGTTCGCGTTGCTCGCCACGCGCACCGGCTTTAAGGCGAAAAAGCTGCTGCGGGTGATGACGGTGCTGCCGCTGATCACGCCGCCTTTTGTCATCGGTCTTGCCATTATTCTTTTGTTCGGCGTGTCAGGCACCCTGACCCAGCTCATGGAATGGGGGCTCGGCATTACGCCCAGTCGCTATATCTACGGGTTACCCGGCATCTGGCTGGCGCAGACGCTGGCGTATACGCCGATAGCGTTCCTGGTACTGATCGGTGTCGTCGAGGGCGTAAGTCCCTCGCTGGAGGAAGCGGCGCAGACGCTGCGCGCCGATGGCTGGCGAACTTTCACGACCGTCTCCCTGCCCTTGATGCGTCCCGGTATCGCCAACGCGTTTCTACTGGGATTCATTGAAGCGCTCGCCGACTTCGGTAATCCGCTGGTGCTGGGCGCCGAGTACGATGTGCTGTCCACAGGGATCTTCTTTGCCATCGTCGGTGCCCAGCACGATCAGGGACGCGCCGCCGTGCTGGCCATCGTGCTGCTGTGCTTTACCTTGACGGCATTTGCGATGCAGCGCCTGTGGCTGGGTCGCAAATCCTACGCCACGGTCACCGGTAAAGGCGACACCGGCATTCCCGTGTTCCTGCCGCCGCGGCTCACCTGGATGGTGTATGGCACGGCTTTGCCATGGGCGGGTTTCACCGCGGTGATTTACAGCATGATTATGTTCGGTGGCTTCTTCGAAGTGTGGGGCCTCGACCACTCGCTCACGCTGCGGCATTACGCAGATGCATTTTCGGTCACTGTGGGGCCGGATGGTATTTACTGGAAAGGGGCAGCGTGGAATTCATTCGGCACTACCTTCATGATCGCCGCGATTGCGGCGCCGTTGACGGCATCGGTGGGTCTGCTGACTGCCTACGTGTTAGTGCGGCAGCGCTTTACGGGCAGAGATGTGTTCGAATTCGGCACCATGCTGAGCTTCGCCATTCCCGGCACCGTGATCGGCGTAAGCTACATCCTGGCCTTCAACGTCCCGCCCCTCGAACTCACCGGCACCGGTGTCATACTGGTAATCTGCTTCATTTTCCGCAACATGCCGGTCGGTGTGCGCGCCGGCGTTGCCGCCATGTCACAGCTGGACAAAAGCCTGGACGAAGCCTCGCTGACACTGGGAGCGAACACTGTTACCACGGTGCGCCGGGTGATTCTGCCACTGCTGCGGCCCGCGATTGTTGCCGCGCTGGTATTCAGTTTCGTGCGCGCAATGACCGCCATCAGCGCGGTGATTTTTTTAGTCAGCGCCGAGTACCACATGGCCACCGCGTATATCATCGGCCGGGTGGAAAATGGCGATTATGGCCTCGCGATAAGCTACGCATCGGTGTTGATCCTGGTAATGATCGCCGCCGTTCTTTTAGTACAGTTAGTGGTTGGCGAACGTCAACTCGGCCGGCGCCGCCCGCCCGCGGGCGGGCAAGTCGCTGGAGCAAGTGTGTAATGGTCAGGAAAGCTGCCAGTGTTCGGTTTGTAAACGTAACTAAGAATTATGGCGCCGTGGCGGCGGTGCGCGAGATTTCGTTTACCATCGAGCCGGGCACGCTGGTGACCCTGCTCGGCCCCAGTGGTTGTGGTAAAACAACGACCCTGCGACTCATTGCGGGACTGGAGATGCCCAGTGCCGGACAGATTTTCATCGCCGATAAGGAAGTGAGTTCCCTGCCGGCAACGTCGCGCGACGTGACCATGGTGTTTCAGTCCTACGCACTGTTTCCCCATATGACGGTGATTGAGAATGTCGCCTACGGCCTCAAGGTCAGCGGCGTAGTGAAGCAGCAGGCCATCGAAAAAGCCGAGCACGGACTGAAGATGGTGGGACTGACCGGTTTCGGTGCGAGGTTGCCGAGCGAGTTGTCCGGTGGCCAGCAACAACGCGTGGCGGTGGCGCGGGCGCTGGTGCTGGAACCCTCGGTGCTGCTGTTCGACGAGCCGCTGTCCAATCTGGATGCCAAGTTACGCCGCCGGGTACGCCAGGACATTCGTGACTTGCAGAGCAGTCTCGAACTGACCTCCGTGTACGTCACCCATGACCAGGAAGAGGCGCTCGCGGTATCGGACCGCATCATTGTCATGAATGACGCCGATATCGCGCAGGAAGGCACGCCACGGCAACTCTACGAAGAACCGGCGGACGCGTTCGTCGCGGACTTCATCGGTGATGCAAACCTGGTTGACGCGACGATTGAGGAACTCGACGGCGAACTGGCCGTCGTCGACATCGGCGGGTTGCGCAAGAAGTTACCGCACCGAGGTCTGAGCCCGGGCGGCGCCAAGGTTGCGTTGCGGCCGGAGGCCGTGCAGATCAGCGCCGGGCAACAGGACGGCGGCGGCGGCGAAGTACTGCAGGCAACCTACCTCGGTAATCATGTGGAATATATCGTCGGCTCACCCCTGGGCGAGCTGTTCGTCGTCGAGCACCAGGTGAACAACCTTATCGAGACCGGGACCCGCGTCACCATTGACGTCGCTGAACGCGGTGCAACGCTGTTGCCCGCGAAGTAAATTTAATTCCGGGGACAGTATACTTATTTGCCGGCATCTGACCCCCGGCAAATAAGTATACTGTCGCCGAAATGCGCAAATCCTCCGCTGCAACCTACGACGCAATTCTGTTCGATCTCGGCAATGTCCTGATCGAATGGGATCCGCGCCACCTGTACCGGAAACTGTTCGATGGCGACGAAACGTCGATGGAGCACTTTCTCGCTACCGTCTGCACCGCCGAGTGGAACCGTCAGATGGATGCCGGCAAACCCTTTGCCGAAGCGGTGGCGGAATTGCAGCAGGTGCATCCCGACCAGTCTGCACTCATCGCCGCCTGGCATCTGCGCTGGGACGAAACGCTGGGTGGCGCGATCGAAGGCAGCGTGCAAATCCTGGCGGAGTTGCGCAAGCGGGGCCACCGTCTCTACGCATTGACCAACTGGTCCGCCGAAACATTCCCCGTCGCGCGCCGGCGGTTTGATTTCCTGTCGTGGTTCGAAGCTATCGTGGTCTCCGGGGAGGTCGGCATGAGCAAGCCGGACCCGGACATTTTCGAGCTGGCCCTGGAACGCTTTCGGCTCACGCCTGCGCGCACGCTGTTCATCGACGACAGTGAAGTCAACGTGGCCACGGCGCAGCGACTGGGCGTACACGCCGTACACTTTCAGAACGCCCACCAGTTGCAAGCTGTGTTGAGCGGTGTCGGTGTCCTCGATTAGGCATATGTTGAGCAACCGGCGCCGCATGCAGGTGATCGAGGCCGTAGTTCGCAGCGCAAAACAAGGCCGGCGGGTTGCGCTCGGCAACTGACATTCCCGCGCGCGCCTGAGCGACCGGTCGATCGGCTCGTATGATCAATGAGTCCAGCCACACGCAGGAAGTCGCGCTTGGCGTCGTCGGTACGAGCTGGTGGGTGGACGCCATGTATCTGCCCGCGCTCGCACAACATCCGGCCGCGAACCTCAAAGCGATATGCGGACGCACTCTGACGAAAGCTGAAAATGTCGCTCACCGCTGGCACATTCCTCACGTATACGACAGTGCTGAAAAGCTGATCGACAGTGGCGATGTGCAGGCGCTGGTGATAGCAACGCCCAACCACACGCATTTCCCGATCGCAATGCGGGCGCTGCACGCCGGCCTGCATGTGTTGTGTGAAAAACCGCTGGCACTCGACTATCGACAGGCCGAGCAGATGACGACGCTGGCAGAACAGCAGGGCGTGAAAACCATGGTGCCGTTCACCTATAGCTACATGCCGACGGCGCGCTATCTGAAAGAGTTGATCGACGGCGGTTATATCGGCAAGCCGTATCATTTGAATCTGCGCTATTACACCGGCTTCGGCAGAGACACTGCGTATAACTGGCGCTTCGACGCCAGTCGAGGAGGAGCCGGTGCGCTGGGCGACATCGGCTCCCACTTCCTGTACCTGGCAATGTGGCTGTACGGTGACATCGTTGCGGTGAACGCCCAGTTCGGGGCGATGGTCCCCCGCGCGGACCGCACCCCGGTTGGCGGTGGTTATGAACGCAGCGAAGACACCGCCATAGTCATGCTCAGTTTCGCGAGCGGCGCCCAGGGCGTGTTGCACGCGAGCACTGTCGCGCATGAGCCCACACCTTTTGGACAGACGCATCACATGGAGTTTCACGGCTCTGCCGGCACGCTGTACAGCTTCACGGACTGGGATACCGTGCAACGCGTCTCGGGCTCCCGGCACGATGAGGCAACCGTGAAAGAACTGCCGATTCCGGACCACATCTGGGCCAACGCGCGGCGCGACACGGTGCACAACACCTATCGCGATGTGTTCAGAACCCAACCGTTCATGGCCCGTCAATTCATCGATGCAATTGTCGCGGATCAACCGCTGCGGCCCAGTTTCCGGGATGGTTTGAACGTGCAGTGCGTTATCGATGCCGCGGTACTCAGTAACGACGAGAATCGCCAGGTGACACTCGCAGAGATTACCTGATCCAGCTTGGCGCTATTCGCTGCGCGCCGATCGTCTGGTCAATCGCTGCGGCGAGGCGCGTGTCGCCGGATACTGGTTCCGCCTCGGGGATGACTCTGTCGGCCAGCATACGCTGGGTTTGCAGTAGGTCGAGTGGTTGACATAGTCGGCGCCAGATAACAGCCGCACAATCTGCCGAGGCAAGCTGGCAGACTCCTGTGGCAGCCTCAACGAGCCGGGTTGCAGGAGCGTCTGCCGCTCACGGTACACGCACCGGTTGTTCCCTCCGGATCCAAGCGGCAGGCGTCCGGTATCCCGCAATTCTCCTCGAGCGGCGTGGGCAAGCGACCGCCGCAAGTTGCCCACGGATTCAAGGAGCGGTCCACGCGGCCGCTATTCGCACCGAAAGGGTACATTTGCTCGTGCGGCATGGTGCCTGGTTTTGGCCGCCCGATCCCTGAACCATTGGAGTCCGCTATGACGACCAAACGCACTAAGCCCGCGGCCGAGCGAACGATTTCCCGCCGCAGATTTCTGCAGGCCACTGGATCGACGGTGCTGGCCGCCGGTTCCGGTCCCGTGCTGCTAACCCCACGCCGCGCGCATGCCCGGCAGAAAACCCTAAAGATCCTGCAGTGGAATCATTTTGTACCGGCCTACGACGAGTGGTTCAAGAACACCTACGTCAAGGAATGGGGTGAGCGCAACGATACCCGCGTTATCGTCGACACCGTCGGCATAACCAGCCTGAACAGCCGCGCCACCGCGGAGGTGGCGGCTGGCAAAGGACACGACCTGTTCATGTTCCTGACGCCGCCACCACTGTTCGAGGAGCACGTCATCGATCACCGTGACATCTACGTCGAGTGCGAACGTCGTTACGGTAAGCCCATCGATCTTGCGGTGCGCAGCACCTACAACACCAGGACCGACAAGTACTACGGATTCTCCGACAGTTACGTCCCCGACCCCATCAACTACCGCAAGGACCTGTGGGACGACGTCGGCGTTTACCCCGATACCTGGGACGATGTGCGGGTCGGTGGCCGCAGGATCATGCGCAAGCACCACGTCCCCGTCGGAATAGGTTTGGCGCCGGAGCTGGACAGCAATATGGCCTTGCGCTCGATCATGCTGTCGTTCGGCGCCTCGGTACAGGACGAGCACGGGCGCCCGATGTTGAAGTCACCGCAAACCCTGGAAGCCTTGAAGTTCGTCAAGGCGCTGTATGAGGAATCGATGACGGACGCGGTCTTCACCTGGGATCCATCGTCCAACAATCGCTTTTTACTGGCTGGTCGCGGCTCGTTGACACTCAATGCAATATCCATCACGCGTACCGGGGAAAACAAAAAAATTCCGGTTGCCAATAACATCATGCTCGCCAAGGCGGCCGCCGGACCGGCGCGGCGTGTCAGCCTGCAGCACCTGCTCGACATCTACGTCATCTGGAAATTCGCCGAAAACATCGACGGCGCCAAGCAGTTTCTCGTCGACTACGTTGGCAACTTCCGCACTGCGTTCCTGGCGAGCCAGTTCTACAACTTTCCGTGTTTTCCGCAAACGGTACCCGATCTGGGGCAGCTGGTGGCCCGGGACCCCAAAGCCGTACCGGAAGACAAGTACAACATCTTTTCCGACGTGTCCGATTGGGTGACCAGCGTCGGTTACCCCGGGCACGCCAATGCCGCGATCGACGAGATCTTCGGCAACTGGACCATTCCGACGATGTTCGCCAACGCAGCGAAAGGCACCATGAAACCGGCCGAGGCGTTAAACGCCGCACACCGAGAAGTGACTGCCGTATTCGACAAGTGGCGTGCCAGGGGGCTGGTTT
>Ga0224508_10003067_pt1 | contig 13921 bp, 17 predicted proteins | sample SF_Jan12_sed_USG_4_FD_170157 | JGI IMG/M metagenome (GOLD analysis project Ga0224508, IMG submission 170157) | Sediment microbial communities from San Francisco Bay, California, United States - SF_Jan12_sed_USGS_21 | ecosystem: Environmental > Aquatic > Marine > Sediment | place: USA...
CGCCATGTTTATCCTTTTTGCTAATAAATTAAGTATAAAAACCTAATGAAAATTCAGGTAGTAAGGGAATACTACTTGTGCATATATCATAGTTGCACTATAAATAAACCTATAACAATAAAAAAACCATTATATTTATAAGGCTCAAGTCTTATGTGTAATATTTATACAGGAACGCCAACAGATCGTTACGATAGTGATTGTCGATCTATTCGCATTCAAGGTTGCGTTACCAGTATTCGTTTAGAGAATGAGTTTTGGGAAATCTTGTATCAAATGGCTTTAGAAGAAAAACAAACCGTTCCACAGTTTATAAATGTACTATACGACGAAATTTTAGATACTCATAAAGACGTTAGTAATTTCACCTCATTCCTACGCGTGGCCTGTGCAATTTATCTGCATCGCAAAGGCCAGATAGAGCTGGCGCACTAATAAATACAAATACTTTACCATTTGCCTTGAGGTTTTAAATTCAAGCGTTGAATTATAGTGGTAGCAATTTCCTCAATAGAGACTGATGAGGTATCAATAAAAGGAAGCTTTGAATTTTTATATATTGATTCAGCTTTCTTAATTTCAAACTCGCATTGTTCAAATGATGCATACTTACTATTTGGTTTTCTTTCAGTCCTAATTTTGCATAATTGAGTAGGTGAAATGGTGAGCCCGAATATTTGGTCTTGAGAGGCTCTTAGAGTCTCTGGTAAATAAGAGTTTTCAAAATCAGAGTCCGTTAGCGGGTAATTTGCGGTTTTTAGATTGTAATGCATGGCTAGATATAAACAGGTCGGTGTTTTTCCACTTCGAGAAACGCCGGTTAAAATGATGTCAGCATGTTCTATAGTGTCTAGCTTCAAGCCATCATCATGGCTTAATGCAAAATTTAATGCGTCAATGCGCTGAAGGTAGTCAGAAGTGTTGCCCACACCATGTGTTTCTCCTATTGCGTGTGAAGCTTGAGTTTTTAAGTGTGATTCCATTTCGGGTATAAAAGATGAAAAAATATCGAAAATGGAAATATCATTAGCAGCAAACAAATTCTTGAGATCTTCATCTGCTAGGCTGGTGAAGACTATAGGTGTGTTTTGAGAGTTTGTAGCGACTTTTTTTATGTGTGAAATTGCCTTTTCTGCATTTTCTTTTTTGGTGACAAATGGGAAAACTTTCTTTTCAAAGGTAATATCTGGAAATTGTGTAAATAATGAATGTCCTAATGACTCAATAGTAATTCCAGTACTATCTGAGATGAAAAAAACATTTTGTATTTTTTTGCTATCCAAAATATAAAATAGAATATGAATGATTGCGTTATAAATTTAGCAAAACTTAGCTCAAACAATCTACCTGATGTTGGTGGTAAAAACGCATCTCTTGGTGAGATGATTCAGAATCTTAGCTCGGTTGGTATATCGGTACCAGGTGGATTTGCTACTACTTCCTATGCGTTTCAAATGTTTCTCCAGGAGAATCGTCTTAAAGATGAAATTGCCAAGCGTCTAAGCAATCTTGATGTAGATAATATCAGTGCATTGTCTAAGTGTGGGGATGAAATTCGAAATATAATGCTCAATGCTAAATTACCTGAAGTGTTGGAACAAGATATTCGAGCCTCATATAAAAACCTGGAAGGCACAACATGCCCCAATGCAGCGGTTGCTGTGCGCTCTTCAGCGACAGCGGAAGATTTACCCGAGGCTTCATTTGCCGGACAACAAGAAAGTTATCTTAATGTTTGTGGAATTGATGAAGTGTTAAGTGCGGTTAGGAAAGTGTTTGCTTCTTTATACAATGACCGTGCCATTGCTTATCGCGTGCATAAGGGTTTTGAGCATGCGCATGTTTCACTCTCAGCAGGGGTGCAGCAAATGGTGCGCAGCGACCTTGCATCCAGTGGCGTGATGTTCACATTAGACACTGAATCCGGATGCAGAGAAGTTGTGCTGATAACAGCAAGTTACGGATTAGGCGAAACGATTGTCCAGGGGCAAGTTAACCCGGATGAGTTCTATGTTTCAAAATCGTCAATTGAACGAGGTAAGGCGGCCGTTATTAGTCGCACACTTGGCAGCAAATTAGAAAAAATGGTTTTCAGAGACAAACAAAGTGGTGTCGACACTTTGAATGTTGATCCTGAAGAGCAAATAAAATTTTGTATTAGCAATGAAGAGGTCGAAGCCTTAGCGCAAATGGCGCTAAAAATTGAACAACACTATAAACGTCCTATGGATATTGAGTGGGCGAAAGATGGTATAGATGGAAAGCTATATATTGTGCAGGCTAGACCAGAAACGGTACAGAGCCAAACACAAAAAGTAATTGAAAAATATTCCTTGCGTGAAAAGTCGACTGTGCTCACAACGGGGCGAAGTATAGGTAGTCGTATTGGTGCAGGTAATGCGCGAGTTATTCAATCTTTGAAGGAAATTGATCAACTTCAAGAAGGCGAGGTCTTGGTAACGGATATGACCGATCCCGATTGGGAACCGGTAATGAAAAGAGCAGCGGCTATCGTTACAAACCGAGGAGGACGCACCTGTCATGCTGCAATCATTGCACGAGAATTGGGTGTGCCAGCTGTAGTAGGATGTAGTGATGCAACCAACAAGATTAGCACTGAACAGCCAGTTACGGTTTCATGCGCCGAAGGGGATACCGGCAATGTGTATTCTGGATTACTTAATTTTGATGTAGACAAAATTCAACTAGAAAAAATGCCCGAAATTCCATGCAAGATCATGTTGAATGTGGGTAATCCTGAGCGTGCGTTTTCTTTTGCACAAATACCAAATGCAGGTGTTGGGTTGGCACGACTGGAATTTGTGATCAACAATATGGTGGGTATCCATCCGCGTGCTTTGTTGGATTTCGATACTTTGCCTAATGAAATAAAAAGTAGAATTACTGAAAAAATTTCTGCTTATGATAATTCAACAAATTTCTATATAAGCAAGTTAACCGAGGGAATCGCCACGCTCGCAACTGCGTTCGAGGGGAAACCAGTCATACTGCGACTGTCCGATTTTAAATCAAATGAATATGCAAATTTATTGGGAGGGAATTTATACGAGCCTGAAGAAGAAAATCCTATGATTGGTTATCGCGGTGCATCGCGATATTTGTCCGAGATGTTTCAGGCCTGTTTTGAGATGGAATGCAAGGCAGTGCATGGCGTACGCAATGAAATGGGCTGCACCAATATCCAAATCATGATTCCTTTCGTTCGCACTATTGATGAAGCCAAGCAAGTTACCGAACTTTTGGGAAAAAACGGATTGGTTCGTGGCGAGAATGATCTAAAAGTTATTATGATGTGTGAAGTTCCTTCAAATGCCTTATTGGCAGAACAATTTTTGCAATACTTTGATGGCTTTTCTATCGGCTCTAATGACCTAACGCAAATGACGCTTGGCTTAGATCGCGATTCAGAATTGATTGCAGAAAAGTTTGATGAAAGAAATGATGCAGTAAAGAGCCTGATAAGAATGGCGATACAAGCTTGTAAACAAGCAAATAAATACGTTGGAATTTGTGGGCAAGGCCCATCAGACTACCCTGATTTTGCAAAGTGGTTGATTGAACAAAAAATTGATAGTTTGTCTTTGAACCCAGATTCAGTTCTAAGCACTTGGATGTATCTTTCAAAACAATGATATGAATTTCCGTGTAGCATCGTTTAACGTGCTTAATCTTGTGCGCCCAGGTGTTCGTTATTACGATCTTCCGGTGCATGCAGAAGATGAGCATGAACATAAACTTAAATGGATTGCACAAACACTAGATCGAAGCCGAGCAGATATTGTGGGATTTCAGGAAGTGTTTAGTAGTTCCAGCTTACAAGCAGCCGTCGAATATTCTCAAAACTTTCACGATCATGTCCAAGTATTATCCCCGGGCGCAGACACTGAAAGTAATGAAGAAGATGGTAAAGCCTTGCGACCAAAAGTTGGTTTAGCAACACGCTTTCAAATATTACGTCATGAGTCGATAAAAGAATTTCCAACCACAGCAGATTTTCAAATACCGAGTAAGTCACCGGAAGGTATTGAGCAGCTTATCGATGTGCCAATCAAACAATTTGAACGTCCACCACTACGTGCTGAAATTTTAATACCCGAAACAGATATAACCGTCGTTGTTTATGTCGCGCACTTAAAATCTAAACGACCCATCTATAAAGAAGGCGAAGACCGAGAAAATCCAATTCATCGCTCATTAGGATCCTTGCGAGCGCAGGTAGTACGTAGTATAGAAGCCACTGCACTTCGTACAAGGCTAGTTAAAGATATAGAAAAGAATAAGCAACCATTAATTGTGTTGGGCGATTTAAACGATACGGTTGAGAGTACCAGCACACAAATTATTGCAGGCGATTCACCAGATTTTCGATGGCCACTTAAAATTAAGCGTATGTATTGGGATGTGCTGTTGTATAGCACGAATACCATACAGACACGGCAAGATTTAAAAGATTTTGGCTATACGCATATTCACCACGGGCGGCGTGATGTGCTAGACCATATATTAGTGTCGCAAGAGTTCTATCATAGAAATTCTAAACGTATTGGAAAAGTTACTTACCAACACATATTTAATGATCACTTATTCGATTGGTCACTTACAGCCAGAGAGTCGGATCGAATCATGTCTGATCACGGTATTCCGGTGGCTGAGATTGAATTAGATAAATTTGATTAACGAGGTTCAGGAAGATGTGTGTGAGATCTTGGTTTTTACAACTAAATTGATAGGAGTTCTTCACAAAGTAGTATAAATAGAGTAGATTTATTTAGTTATGGTTTTGAAATATTATGCATTGCAACTACTTGGTTGGAGCAAAGTATGTTATTTCCCTCAATTCCACAAAATGAATCTAGTCGATTGGCGACATTGCACGCACTCAATATTCTCGATACGTCACCAGATATTCGGTTTGATTGCATTACTCGATTTGCAGCTGAAAAGCTTGCAGTACCCATCTGTTTAAATAGCTTTATCGATTCTGATCGCCAGCGGTTTAAGTCCGCTTGGGGAATCGAGGCTACAGAATTCTCTCGAGATATTCCTATTTGCGCGCATGCAATTTGCGAGACTACGATTAACCACGCCTTGGGTGCGCTCTTATATAAGCTTCGTGCTGCAATCAAATTCAGGAATGAATATCGGCACACTATGCTTGGTTGATATACGACCCAGAAAACTTAATGACGATGAAAATATCTTGATTATAGAACTTGGATCAATGGCTGAAGATTTAGTTAATGGTCGCCCTTTCCCGCCTAAAGTTAGTAATTAGTGCATTACTATTTTATCGCTTTAAGTTTGTCTGCCCAAAATCGGGCAATTTATTTTTAGAGTTGTTGAGCTTTAAAAATATTGGCTATAACTTAGACAATTTACTGAATGTCTTTCATTTATTACTGGAAGAAATATAAGTAAGTCACGTTCAATCATGTGTTTTTGGTTAATTTATTTAAATATAACTGGCATAGCCTAAAGGTGATCTAGATCTAGGCGATAAGCATTTGTACTATGGAGTAATATATAGGTGCATATTAATTTTGTACGTTTATTGCGCGAAAATATAAAAACGTTGTTAACTATCCTGGAGTTCTATCTTGAAAGCAGTTGGCTTATATAAGTATCTTCCTATCGATTTACCTGATTCATTAGTGGATGTCGAAATCGACAAGCCGAGCCCTCAAGGACAAGAACTTCTCGTTCAAGTGCAAGCAGTAGCAGTAAATCCGGTCGATACCAAGATGCGCTCTCCACAAGATAAAGTAGAGGACAGCCCACGAATTCTTGGTTGGGATGTAGCTGGTGTGGTTGAAGCGGTAGGGTCAGAAGTGAGCCTTTTTAAGGTCGGAGATGAAGTGTTCTACGCTGGAAGTTTTACTCAGCCAGGTTGTAATAGTGAATTCCACATAGTTGATGAACGTATTGTAGGTAGTAAACCAAAGAGTTTGGATTTTGCTCACGCTGCTGCAATGCCTTTAACAAGTATTACGGCGTGGGAAGCGATGTTTGATCGGTTAGGAGTCGATAGTGAAGGCGCTGATACGGGTAAAAATTTATTAATTATTGGTGGAGCAGGGGGTGTAGGTTCAATAGCTACGCAATTTGCAAAGCAACTTGCGAAACTTACTGTCACTGTGACTGCTTCGCGCCCTGAATCTAAAACCTGGGTTAAAGATTTAGGAGTCGATCATATTATTAATCATTATTTAGATATTCCTGACCAAGTTAATAAACTTGGCATCAATGGATATGAATATATTTTGTGTTTTAATGATACTGATGAGCATTGGCAATCGATGGCAACGGTCGTCGCACCGCAGGGAAAAATTTGTTCAATAGTAGAGACGGCAGCTGATGTAGATCTTGGTGCGCTCAAGAGTAAGAGCGCGACTTTTTCTTGGGAATTTATGTTTACACGTTCGATGTATGAAACTGATGATATGATTGAGCAACATCATATATTAAATCGTGTAGCAGGATTAGTTGATGCAGGGAAGATCAAAACCACATCAAATAAAGTACTAGAACCTATCAATGCGAAAAACTTAAAAGCTGCACATGCTGAAATTGAAGGTAGGCATGCTATTGGTAAAATTGTCTTACAAGGTTGGTAGTGCGACGAAACTATAATTTATTCTTATACTTCGTTAAAAAATGATCTTAAAATCGCTCATGTATAGGATCATACACATCACTATTTCCAACATTTTTGCCTTGTCTAAGAATAAATCATTAGCTTCTTTTAGAAATTTATATGGTGTTAAAAATTTATGAAAACTAAATTACTTCTCATTCTTGTGTTTTCAGCCTTAGGTGTCAGTAGTGTTTCGTTAGGTGGCTGTGCTTCAAAAAAGAAGAATCAAACATTAAGTTCATTTGAGGAGACCACTAGGTTGTATGGAAGGTTGTTGCGCTGGAGAGAATTTGAAGGTGCAGTGAATATGATTCGCCATCAAGATGAGTCTACTGTTGATATTAGTCTGGATGGGATTGAGGATTTACGCGTTACCGATTATGAAATTAAAAGAGTGGTAATGGGTGAAGACTTAAAAACGGCTATAGTAGAAGCAGATATTTCATACTATTATGAAACGACAAATGTCGTGAAAGAAATCCGTGACACTCAAAATTGGTGGTATTTGGAAGAAGCAGAAAAATGGTTTCTAGATGATAATTTGCCAGCGTTTTAGCTGGCTACATTCTTGCTTAGAAATTCACACCACTGATTATTCAAATCTCCGACTGCCAGAAATGAAGGATTTAATAAAGAACCTTTAGTGTTGTATTGAAGCGTCTTTAAAGTGGTATCAACAATAACTCCGCCAGCTTCATTAACTACGCAATGCGCAGCTGCAGTATCCCACTCAGATGTAGGTCCAAAACGTGGGTAGATGTCTGCGACACCTTCGGCTACAAGACACATTTTAATGGAGCTGCCCATGCTGATTAGATCAAATTCTCCAATTTTTTCCTGTAAAGCTTGTAGTGACTTACCTGCATGGGAGCGACTACCACAGATTGTAGGTTTATTTGTAGGAGTGGATGAGCGTACTTGAATTTTCTGGGCCATTTGGTTTTGTTCTTGTTTATAAGCGCCTTGTTTTCTAGATGCGGAGTAACAAATATCTTGAACGGGAATATAAACCACGCCTAAGCTTGAACTATGTTCGGTTATTAATGCGATATTGACTGTAAACTCTCCATTTCTTTTAATGAATTCGCGAGTGCCGTCTAAGGGGTCAATAAGCCAATAATTTTTCCAGCTTGATCTTTCGGCAAAGCTAATAGATGCTGATTCCTCAGATAATATGGGAATCTCCGGTGTGAGTTTTTCGAGCTTTTCAATTATAAGGGTGTGTGAGGCTAAATCAGCAGTTGTTAGTGGGGAGTGGTCTTTCTTTTGCTCAATTTCAAAGCCTTCTGCATAGATCTTCATAATCTCCGCGCCAGCCTGTTTTGCAATTTCACAAACAGGATTGACCAGTTCCTTCAGCCATATATCATTAATTTCCATAATTGAGCTAATTATCTAGGATCTATTCGTAAATGCAAACACCAATGGACTGGAAATCAATCACTGCTGTCTTTCTTGATATGGATGGCACTTTATTAGATTTATATTTTGATAATTATTTTTGGCATGAGCATGTACCTCTACGCTTTAGCGAGAAACATACAATCGATGTGCATGATGCCAAACAACAATTATTAAAACGCTACAATAATAAAGCTGGAACGCTTGATTGGTATTGTATGGATTTTTGGGAAAATGAACTTGGGCTTGATATTGCAGCACTAAAACGTGAAGTTTCTAAACATATTCAGATCTTCCCTAATGTTGAAAAGTTCCTAAAAAGACTCAAATTGCATGAAAAACATGTCGCTTTAGTAACCAATGCGCATCGTAAAAGCATTGCTGTCAAAATGGATCATTTAGAGCTAGAGGGTTATTTCGACAAGATTATTTCATCACATGATTACGGTCATGCTAAGGAAGAACTGGAGTTTTGGCGCAAATTTATGCAGGCAGAGCCTTTTGATCCTGCTACCACCTTATTTATTGATGATAACTTATCAGTATTAGCAGCGGCAGAAGCTTATGGGATTCAACATCTGCTTTCTATTAAAAAGCCGGATAGTTCAAAGCCTTTACAAGATACTTTGCACTACCCAGCATTAGCAGACTTTGATGAGATTATGCCTGAGTAGTCAGGTTCGTTTGGCTCAACCTCTTTTCCAACGCTTAAAGCGTTTTTTGCAATACTTCAATAAGGATTCGTAGTCAGGAAAGTACAAGTCAAAGTCATCCTCCGCAGGTGAGTCAAACTCACAATAATCATTGGTGTGATCGCGACAAATTTGCGGTCGTGTATCATAAATTCCGCAACCGCCATCAGGCTGTAAGTGTTCGCATTTCGCAGCAAATGAAACCCACCAACCTTCATCATCTTTATAAACAGATACATTCTTATGCGAGACCTGCCAAAGCATATGCTCAAAGTCGACCTTTGTTTTTGGAGATTCAAGTTCTTCTGTTACATATGAGCAGCAATATGAATTTGTGCAAAATCCACATTTATTTTCGGCAGTGATTTCAACGCCAGGTTCGAGCTTAACTTTTATGTCCGCTAATAGTTCCATTTCAATCTGCTAATTTGTTGAGTGAGGTTGGTATTATAAACGCGCTAGTGCATAGAGGGAATATAACTTAAAATATTTATATGGATGCAAATACTTACCTGGAGCTTGTTGAATTATTCACAGTTATTTAAGTGAGTCGTCCCAGGAGAATGCACAATCCAATTCAGAGCGCACCATGCGCAAGCCTTTTAATCCTTGTTCTGACAAGACAGTTAAAGGTGGTTGATTTTGAAAGCGTCGGTGCGGTGTATGCATCCATAGAATACCCATATGCGCATTGCGTGGGAAACTTGTGCGTAGTGCATCGGCTATTCCTGCAATATGTTCTATGCATTCTAAGGTTTGTTGTGATTCCGGAAAAGCCTCACCATCACGAAAGCGATCTAAATTACGTAAGCGTACTTTGCTAGGTAATTTCAAGAGTTTAATTATATCTTTGCCTGGTAGTTCCCATTCGTCTAAAACACGCATAATATGCCGTGTAATTTCGACCTGATGTTGCGGTGAGGAGAAAGACATTTTGTAAAGGCTAAAGAATACTAAAGTAAGAGTAAGTTTTTAATCGTCGTTTGTTGGTTTCTTGGTGATTTTTGCCTTATGAGGAGCTTTGAATTCGATTACTGTAGAGGTTTTAGGTTCATCTATATAACGTGGCCGATCTTTATTTTCAATTCCAGCTTGTTCTGAAAGCTCGCGTTCCCTTGCGGAAATGAGTCCAAAACAATCGCGGATATCTTTTATTGTTTGTTCATTTAATGGGTGACGCATACCAGGGCCAGGAGTTGTGTCTTTTACAATCTGTGCTAGCAGCTTGCGCATCACAACTAAAATCCGTTGTTCCTTAGTTCTAGTAGTCATTAAATAACCAGCATTCGCGTTAGATATTTATAGAGTGGTATAAATAGTAATCAGCTATAGCCTAGCAGATTATGCTGAATATACCATTGATCTTTTATGCGTACTTGACATAGATAGCGTAAAATCACCTTAGTTTTTATGACAAATTTAATTTTTAAGGAGTCACCCTTATGCAACAAGCACAGTTTTCAATTGGACAGCTCATCGTGCATAAGAAATTTAATTATCGCGGTGTAATTTATGATGTCGATGCTGAATATACCGGCACTGAAGAATGGTATGAAAAGGTGGCAAAATCTAAGCCACCAAAAGATAAGCCTTGGTATCATGTTTTGGTTGATGGGCAGTTAATGACAACTTATGTGGCAGAAAGACATCTAGATGTGGATGCTAGTTCAGAGCCAATTACGCATCCTTTAACCGAAGACTTTTTTGATAGTTTTGAGGATGGAGCATATCAAAACTATCAGATTAATAATTAACTATGTTCAAATCCATTTCTAATTTAGTTCATGAAAAATTTCGTAAAGATAGTGATGTAGTTATTGATGAACAACAAGTTATGCACTTGGCTTCAGCTGCATTGTTATTAGAAGTTAGTCGTGCAGATTTTGATATTCAAGATGAAGAGTTAGAGTCGATTGCAAATTCATTAATTGCAAGGTTTGATTTCTCAAAACAAGAAGCAGACAGTCTCATTGAGTTAGCTAGAACTGAGCAAGACAGCCATGTATCTATTCACCCGTTTGTAAAAATTATCAACGATAGGTGTTCTGCCGACGAAAAAAAATTATTACTAGAAAATTTATGGCGCGTGGCCTATGCAGATGGCAAGCTCGATAAGTATGAAGAATATCAGTTACGAAAAATCGCAGACTTACTATACATTCCGCACAGTATTTTTATTCAAACTAAACTTAAAGTTACAGAAGTTTAGTTAAAAAATAAAATTGATAAGCGATGAACTATAAAAATGATAAATTAAGGACGAGATTAATAAAGGGTGTCTAAATTAATATAGACACCCTTGATATGTTTATACCATGCTTTTTAGACCTTTAAGCGGAAGTACTTTAATACCTTTGCTTGCAGGTTTTGCTTTAAACATCATTTCTTCGCCAGTGAATGGATTGATGCCTTTACGTGCTTTTCTTGCAGGTTTCTTAACAACTTTAATCTTAAGTAAGCCTGGAAGATTAAAATAACCAGCGCCACGTGGCTTAAGTTCTTTGGAGATTAAACCCTCAAGAGACTCTAAAACTGATGCAACTTCTTTTCTAGAAAGATCTGTATCAGCAGCAATGCTGTTTAGGATTTCTGATTTTGTAGGTGGTTTTTTAACAGATGTGCTTTTTGTAGCGGCCATGCATAATTCCTCTAAATCGATAATGAACAATTAATTAAGTGCGGCGGTATGATCAAACACTCTGAATAGAAATACAATAGCAATAGTAGAAAAAGTGCGAGGAAGTTAGCATTTTTTTATATTCTAGAAATATTGAATGAAATATTTCAATGGCAGAACTTGAGTAAAGAAGCTCAGACTGAGTTTTTGCAAAATCGATAGATGGCAATTTCACCAAGCAAATTAGGAAAAAGTTTGCTACCTATGCTATATCGATGGGCATGATCTACTGCAGCGCGTTGTATAATTTTTATACCATTGCTATTACATAGCGCTTCAAAATCTTGCAATGAGCATAAATGTATATTTGGAGTATCGTGCCAATTATCAGGCAATGTGCGTGTAACTGGCATATGTCCTCCAAGCGCTAATTGAATCCGATTTTTCCAAAAAGCCATGTTTGGAAACGTTACAATACCTTCTTTTCCTATGCGCATCATTTGTGTTAATAATTTTTCAGGATGTTGGATAGCTTGAAGAGTTTGAGTCATCACAACATAGTCAAAAGAATTTTCATCAAAAAATTCTGTAATGCCTTCATCTAAGTTAGTTTGGATTACTTGTACACCCTTTACGACACATTTAATAATATTTGTATGATCAATTTCTAATCCATAACCGGTAACGTTGCGAGTTTTATGCAAATGGTTCAATAGAGCACCGTCACCGCAACCTAAATCAAGAATACGTGTATCAGGTTTTATCCATTCACAAATAAGATCTAAGTCTGGCCTTAATTTATTGTTTAAAAAACTATCGCTCATAGAACTACTCTATGTTATCCATGTAGGCATTAAGAACGCCATGGTATTCAGGTATAGGGGTAAGAAATGCATCATGCCCAAGTTCGGCATCAATTTCTGCGTAACTCACTTTTTTATTTGCCACAACCAAGGCTCGTACAATTTCGCGTGAGCGTGCAGGCGTAAATCTCCAGTCACCTGTAAATGAAATAACTAGAAAATTTGCATTGGTATCATCAAATGCTCGTGGCAAGTTGTTGTTGAATTGCAATGCAGGATCAAAGTAGTCTAAAACTTTAGTCATCAACAAATAAGTGTTGGCATCAAATCGATCTACAAAAGATTTACCTTGATACCGCAAATAACTTTCTACTTGAAATTCAACATCAAAACCAAAATTAAGTTTACCTTCACGCAAGTCTCGGCCAAATTTTTCGCGCATAGCATCATCAGATAAATAAGTGATGTGACCTAGCATGCGCGCAAGCATTAAACCTTGGCGCGGAATGGTATTGTGTTCGTAGAATCGTCCAGCATGAAAATCTGGATCAGAAAAAATTGCTTGGCGTGCCACTTCATTGAAAGCAATGTTTTGTGCAGTAAGTTTTGGCGTCGCAGCAATTACTAAAGCGTGACGTAGACGATCTGGGTAATCGATCGCCCATTGCATTACTTGCATGCCACCAAGGCTACCGCCAATTACTGCTGCCCATTGCTGGATGCCTAGTTCATCTGCAAGATAGCCTTGGCTAATTACCCAGTCATGTACGGTGAGTAATGGAAAATCAGGGCCATAAGGTTTACCAGTTTCGGGATTGATAGTGTTCGGCCCGCTGCTACCTTTACAGCCGCCTAGATTATTTGGGCAAACTATGAAGAAACGACTGGTATCAAATGGTTTGCCGGGACCGATGCAGTTATCCCACCATCCAGGTTTACGATCATCAACACTATTGTATCCAGCAACATGTTGGTCACCAGAAAGTGCATGACAAATTAGCAGGGCGTTACTTTTGTCTGCATTCAGTTCGCCATAGGTCTCATATGCGAGCGTGAAGTCTGCTAATGAGCGACCACAATCAAGCTGTAAGGATTTCTTGACAGTTAAATATTGCGTCTCTACGAGACCAACTGAATCTGGTGCAAATGTTTCTGGCACGTTTAAACTACTAAACTAAAGTTATTTGAGCTGGGAGTGTAATGAGTGCGTGTAGTACACGCAATCCTTTATAAGAAAATGTTGATTGCTTTATATCGAATGGAGGAAGATTTTTATGCAATATAAACCAAGTAACACTACAAAAGTTGAGAGATCAAAAATACCAACAGGTGGAATGAGCTTTCGAACTGGACGTATTAAAGGTTCGGTAATGGAGCGTAAAATTGGTGTAATTGGGTTACTTTGGCCATGCATATGGGGCGCTACCCAGCTGATTACTACCAGGATAATAATTGTAAAGATAAATATATTAACTACTTGATTTAGAATACCTAGTATCGCTGGAAGTATAAAAGAACTTAGTAATGCTTGTTTACCTGCAAGAAAGCTTCGTACTGCAAGTTCAATAAACTTAAGCGCTAAAATTAAAACAATCGCTGATGTATCGATGTTACCTATGCTAGGTACAAGTTTACGCAGCGGTATTAGCACGGGGTTGGTGATGGTTAAAATAAATTGGGAGAACGGATTATAAAAATCTGCACGTGTAAGCCCTAGTAGCATACGAATAATCACCGCATAAATGTATGAGGT
>Ga0224508_10003068_pt1 | contig 13919 bp, 14 predicted proteins | sample SF_Jan12_sed_USG_4_FD_170157 | JGI IMG/M metagenome (GOLD analysis project Ga0224508, IMG submission 170157) | Sediment microbial communities from San Francisco Bay, California, United States - SF_Jan12_sed_USGS_21 | ecosystem: Environmental > Aquatic > Marine > Sediment | place: USA...
AGCAGGCTGGCCACCTGACCGAGAGCCAACACCAGGACATCTTCCGCGACAACGCGGCCAGACTCTTCAACCTGCCCGCCGGCGAGCGCTCCTGGCGGATGGAGACGGCTGCAGCCTGAAGGATGGATGGCCTGTAGTTGCCACTACAATCAGGGGCCCATGGGTCACAAACACTCCAGGGAACAGATCCTCCAGGAAGCGCTGGCGGCCGCCCTCGAGGATGGACTCAGCCAACTCACCTTTGGACGGCTGGCGAAGCGTCTCGGGATCAGCGACCGGATCGTCGTCTACTACTTCCCAACCAAGGACGAATTGATCAGCGACGTCGTGATGACGATGGGGCTGGAACTGCAGCAGACCCTCGGCCGCGCGTTCTCATCCCCGGCCGGCGACCATGTCGAGCTCGCCCGGGCAGCCTGGCCAGTGCTGGCCCGACCGGCTGTCGACCCGATCTTTGCGCTGTTCTTCGAAGCCAACGGGCTGGCGGCGGCCGGGCGAGAGCCATTCCGAACGCTGGTGCCCCACCTGATCGAGGCGTGGATTGAGTGGGTCTCGACATTCCTCGACGGAACACCCAAGCAGCGTCGTAGCGAAGCCGAGGCCGCAATCGCCCTCATCGACGGCCTGCTCCTCCTCCGCCAACTGGCAGGCCCCGCGGCCGCCAACCGAGCTGCTCGCACACTCGGAGTCCACGACCCGGTGGGCGGGCCCGCTACGGGCGGTAGGTGAACGACGCCTGGCCAAGCGGTCGGGCATCGGCGACGAGGCTGGCCCAGTCACACAGCAACGGGCGGGTGTCGCGAGGGTCGATGATGTCGTGCATGGCGAACGTCTCGGCCGACAGGAACGGACTCGACATCCGGTCGAGGCGCTGGCGGATCTCCGCGATTCTTGCCTCGACCGCGTCACCGTCGAGCTCGGCTAGCTCGGCCTTGTAGGCGACCTCGATCCCACCCTGGACGGGGAGGCTCCCCCACCGGCCCGAGGGCCACGAGTAGCGGAAGTGGGTGGAGCCGGGCTTGCGGTTGGCGGCCCCGGCGACGCCGAACGCCTTCCGGATCACGACCGAGGCGAACGGCGTGGTGAGCTGGCCGAGGGCGATCAGGGCCCGTGAGCCGTGGCGGATGGTCGCCTCGTCCTCGGCTTTCTTCCCGATGAGGAAGCCCGGGCAGTCCTCGAGGTGGACCACCGGGAGATGAAAGGTCGAGGCCAGGTCGAGTAGGCGGATGAGCTTCTGGCAGCCGTCCGCGGTCCAACCACCGCCGTAGATGGCCGGGTCCTCGGCGAAGATGGCGATCGGCCAGCCGTCGAGTCGGGCCAATCCGCCGATGATCGAGCGGCCCCAGTTCCTCCCGATCTCGAAGAACGACGAGCCGTCGCCCTCGGTGTCGACGACCGCTTCGACGATCTGTCGCATGTCGTAGATCCGTCGCTCGTTGCGGGGCACGATCGAGGCCAGCGAGTCCTCCCGCCGTTGCGGATCGTCACCGACCTCAGCCCGGGCCGGGAGCTCGTGGATGTTGCGGGGTAGGTAGGAGAGGAACCGGCGGGCCATGGCGAAGGCCTCTTCTTCGGTTTCGGCAGCGTCGTCGATGGCACCGTTGCCGGTGTGGACCCGGGCGTGGCCGAGCTCCTCCTTCGTCACGGCTGGCTGGCCGGCCTGCTCGACGAGGGCCGGGCCGGCGATCATCATCTGGGCGGTCTCGGCGACGATGACCGAGTAGTGGCTCATCGCCACCCTGGCCGCGCCGATCCCAGCCACGGAGCCGAGGGCCAACGAGACCGACGGAGCGGTCGCGAGGTGGGCGGCGATCACGTCCATGCCCGTGGCCTGGGGGATCAGGGGTCGGCGCGCCTTCTCCATCGACTTGACCGAGCCGCCCCCGCCCATACCGTCGACGAGGCGGACGTGGGGCAGGCCGAGCTCGAGGGCGATGCTCTCGCTGAACCCGCGCTTGGCCCCGATGCTGAGCTCCGACGAGCCGCCCCGAACGGTGAAGTCGTCGCCGGACAGGACGACCGGTCGGCCGTCGACCTTGGCCACTCCGACGAGGAAGTTGGCGGGCGTGAACGAGGTCATGGCGCCGTTCTCGTCGTAGGTGGCGGCCCCGGCGGTGGCGCCGACCTCCTGGAACGAGCCGAAGTCGGCGAAGGCGTCGAACCGCTCGCGGATCGTGAGCTTGCCGAACTCGTGCTGCCGGGCCACCCGCTCGGATCCGCCCATCTCCACCGCCAGCGCCTTGCGGTGGGCGAGCTCGTCGATCTCGGACTGCCAGACGTGGTCGGTCATGGGACGAGCATCCCAGCCGAGCCTCCGACGCCGCCACACGACTTGCCGAATTCGTGAGCCATCGGGATCAGGTGGTCGAGTTGACGTACTTGTAGCCGACACCCCGGATCGTGACGATCCGTGTGGGGTCCGAGGGCTCGGTCTCGACCTTGGCTCTGAGCCGTTTCACGTGCCCCGAGCTGAACCAACCCGACCCTGCATCAGGAACTGGAGCAACTCGAACTCCTTCGGCGGGAGCTGGACGCGACACCGCCGGGGCTGCTGGGATCGACGGAGCACCGCTCGCATTCGGGCTACCAGCTCGCGCATGCGGTACGGCTTCGTGACGTAGTCGTCGGCGCCGACCTCCAAGCCGACCACCGTGTCGAGCTCTGCCGACTTCGCAGTGGCCATGATGATCGGCACCTGGGAGCGGGTTCGGATCTCCCTGCACACGTCGATCCCCGACAGGCGGGGCAGCATCAGGTCGAGGAGCACGGGGTCGGGTTTGACCTCTCCGAAGCGCTCGAGAGCCTCGGCCCCGTCTCTGGGGCCGTGGCGAGTGCGACGTTGCGATCGGCGTGAGCGTCGACCGACAGGCGTAGCAGCCGGTTTGCCTCGGACCCCATCGAGGAGAGCAAGCCGCGGATATCGGGGTCGACCGTGACCCGAGCATCCGGCGCGAGGGCTTGGCCACGTTCGTCATGAGATCGGCCGAGCGCTCGAGCTCCTGGACGAGGCGCATCCCGGTGACGATCTGCCGCAGCTCGCCGGCCTTCGGCCCATGGCGGGCGAGGATCGACAGGCAGCGATCCTCGATCCGGACCGACAGTTTGCGGCGCCGACCTGCTTGTCCCGGGGCGGGCAGCGACGACGGCGCGGCGGTCACCACGTCACCTCGTAGGCGAGGTAGGACGGATCTCCCGTCACGAGGTAGCGAAGGCGGCTCGCCATGATCTCCGTGTGATCGCCGATTCGGTCGAACGACCGCCCGACGCCCATCGCCGCTAGGGCGACGCGAACCGCATCGTCCCCGCTGAGCGCCATGAGACGGCTCACCAGCGGGTCGGCAAAGGCGATGAGGGGGTCGATGTCGTCCAGTTCTGCGAGCGGCTCGAGCGATGCCGCCGACCATCCTCGTTGCACGGCGAGGAACCGCCCGGCCACGTTGTCGGCCAGGGCTCGCAGCACCTCGAAGACCTCCGGATGGCAGGCGACGAGGGGTATGTCGTCGACCGCCTTGGCTACCCTGAGCGCCAGATCGCCGATGCGCTCCAGTTCGTGCAGGACCCGTATGACCGACACGATGAGCCGCAGGTCGGAGGCCACGGGCGCCTCCCGAGCGAGCATCGTGTAGCACTGCTCCAGCAGTGACACGTGCATCTCGTCGATCGCATCGTCGGCTTCGACCAGCTGGGCCGCGATCTCGGGGTTGGGCTCGTCGAGGATCCGCCTGGCCCCGGTGACCGAGTCGGCGACGAGCAAGGCCATGACCTCCACCTGCAGTCGGAGGCTCTCGAGATCGTCACTGAAACCAAGTCGGGCTGGCATGTCTGGTGCGCTGTGTGTTCAGCCGAACCGGCCGGTTACGTAGCTCTCCGTGCGCTCGTCGGTCGGGTTGGAGAAGATCCTGTCGGTCCGGTCGTACTCGACCAGCAGTCCCGTCCGACGATCGGAGTCCGAGTCGAGCTCGGCGGTGAAGAAGGCTGTTCGATCCGACACCCGGGCCGCCTGCTGCATGTTGTGGGTCACGATCACGATCGTGTACTCCGTCTTGATCTCGTGCATCAGATCCTCGATGTAGCCCGTGGCGATCGGATCGAGCGCCGAACACGGCTCATCCATCAACAGGACATCGGGATTCGTTGCCACCGCCCGAGCGATGCACAACCGCTGCTGCTGGCCGCCAGACAGCCCGAGCGCCGAGTCGGCCAACCGGTCCTTCACCTCGTCCCACAACGCCGCCTTCTGTAGCGAGGACTCCACGATCGAATCGAACTCCCCCTTCGACACCCCCGCGATCCGCGGTCCGTACACGATGTTCTCGTAGATCGACTTGGGGAACGGGTTCGGCTTCTGGAACACCATCCCGATCCGGCGCCGGACCTCGACCGGATCAACCCGCTCGTCATACAGGTCAACGCCGTGATAGGCGACCCGGCCTTCGACCCGGGCCCCCGGGATCAGATCGTTCATCCGGTTCAGCGCCCGCAACACCGTCGACTTCCCACACCCTGACGGACCGATGATCGCCGTGATCTCGTTCTCCCCGACCGCCAGATTCACGTCCCGAACCGCCCAGAACTCGCCGTAGTAGACCGCCAGCTCCTGGATGTCCAGAACTGTGGGTGACTCGACGACGTCGGCCGACTCCGGCGCTGCGTCCGTCGCCACGCCGGCGAGGGATCTGGTTGCCACGGGTTGCACGGCCGGTTCCATTTGGCTACTCAACTCCTCGGGCTTCGCGTCCGCCGGTTGCGGTTCGGGAGAATCTGGTGCCTGCTGCTCAACGGGGTCATTCGTCAGGCGTCGCGCTTCTTCTCGAACCGGTTGCGGAGCAGGATGGCGGCGCTGTTCAACAGGACGACGAACAGGATCAGGACCACGATGGCGGCCGCCGCACCATCGACCTTGAAGCCGTCCTGGGGCTGGCGAGCCCACGTCGTGATGATGATCGGCATCGCCGTGAACCGCTCCCGCACTTGGCTCACGTCCCACCAGGCCGGGATGTTCGTGAGGAACCCGGTCGTCGTCCCCACCAGGATCAACGGTGCCGCCTCACCCGCCGCCCGAGCGATCGACAGGAGGGTCCCGGTCAAGATGCCCGGAGCTGCGTACGGCAGCACGTGATCCTTGATCACCTCCCACTGGGTCGCCCCGACCCCGTAGCCGGCCTCCTTCAGCGGCTGGGGCACGGCCCGGATCGACTCGGCCGTTGTGATGATCACGACCGGCAGCACGAGGGCCGACAGGGTCAAGCCGGCGGCGAGCGGGGTGCTCCCACCGGTGATCGCGCCGATGCCGACGCCCTTGACGAAGATCGTGAGCCCGAGGATGCCGTAGACCACCGACGGCACCCCTGCCAGGTTGCGGATGTTGATGTCGATGAAGTTGGTCAGCCGGTTGCTCGGGGCGTACTCCTCGAGATAGATCGCCGCCCCCACCCCAAGAGGGAACGCGACGACGGCGACGATCAGGCACAGGTAGAACGTGCCTCGAAGACCTTGGGCGATGCCCGAGATCTCTGGCTGGGAGCCGAGGCCGGTCGTGAGGAAGTCGCCGAAGCGAGTGGTGAGAACGGGCCAGCCATCGACCAGCACCTGCGACACGAGCACGACCAGCACGAGCAGGGAGACGAGGAGCGAGAGGAACAGCGACAGTCGGAACAACGTTCCGCCGACGTCGACCTTCTTCTTCAGCCCGGCGAGGATGTCGCCGGTGGCGGCGCCGGAGCCGGCGGTGGGGATGGAGGGGGCGGCCATGGCTGGTTCTCCCGTGCTCAGTACTCTTGGCGGAACCGGCGAACGAACCGATCGGCGATCAGGTTCAACACCAACGTCATCGCGAACAACAACAACCCCACGAAGAACAGGCTCTGAAACGCCGGGCCCTCACCGGCCACGTTGTCGGTCCCCGAGGCCACCGACGCCATCGCCGCCGTCATCGTCAGACCTGGTTCCAACGGATCGAAGCTCCGCAATGCACTGTCGGCGGCTCCGCCGGCGATGAACACCACCATCGTCTCCCCGATCGCTCGGGACACCGCCACGATGAACGCCGCCGTCAACCCCGACAGCGCTGCCGGCAAGACCACCCGCATCGTCGTCGAGATCTTCCGGGCCCCCAACCCCGATGACGCCTCCCGCAATGAACGCGGGACCGCAGCCAGGGCATCCTCGGAGATCGATGCGATCAACGGGATCGTCAAAAACCCGACCCCGATCCCGGCCGCCGCCAGGTTGGCTGGCGCCGCCCCCGAGAAGAGGTTCGAGACGATGTTCGGAGCGATGAACCGCAAGGCGAAGTACCCGAGCACCACCGACGGGATCCCCGCCAGGATCTCGAGGATCGGCTTCAAGACTCGCCGGGCCCGGGGATTAGCGTACTCCGACAGGTAGATCGCCGCCGCAAGGCCGAGCGGGGTGGCAACAAGCATGGCGATCGCCGTCACCGAGAAGGTGGCGACGAGGATGGTCGGGAGGTCGAAGATGTTCCGACGGGGGAACCACCCGAGCTGGCCCCAGGTCGTCGACCAGTCGACCTCACGCATGAAGCTCAGCGCCTCGAACAGGAGCGCGTAGACGATCAGCACACTGATCAGGATCGACAGTGCGGCGGCGCTGAAGACCGTTCCTCGGACGATCGCCTCTCTCCGGTGCCGCTTCGGGCTGCCCTGGAGCTCCGACACGTCCCAGGCCTGGGCTGCGGTCATGGGTGCTGGTCTCCCTTGTTGCTCACGATGTGTTCGTTTCTGATCGAGCTGGGTGGCCGAGGTTCGATGGGACCCCGGCGGGGCGGCTCGGGAACCGCTCCGCCGGGGCTCGTCTCACGGCCGGACCGTCAGCGGCCGTCCCAGGCGCCGCGGGTGGCGCCCTTGGCGTCGTCGGTCAGCGCAACATAGCCGACGTTGGACGCGGCCTCGTCGAGACCGAAGCCCATGTAGTGATCGACGAAGTCGACCAAGGCCGGGTTCTCGGCGGCCTTGTCGCTGTTCACGTAGATGAACAGATCCCGCGCGATCGGGTACTCATTCGACGCGATCGTCTCGGGCGTCGGGATGACGCAGTCACCTCCGGGAGCCTCCGAGATCGGCAGGAGATTCACCCCCGACGCCTCAGCGGCGAACGCAAACCCGACCCAGCCGAAGCTCGTCGGATTCGACGCGATCGTCTCGATGATCACATTGTCATCAGCCGCCGACGAGTAGTCCGGGCGGGTCGTTGCATCCTGACCCCGCTCACCAGCGATGTCCTCCAACGCGATCTCGATGAACGAATCGTAGGTTCCCGACTCGGTGCCCGGAGCCAAGATCACCAGCTCCGCGTCCGGCAACGCGCCGTCCGACCCCAACTCCGATGCGATCGCATTGGCATCCGACCAGTTCCCGAACCCGGTCGACTCCGGACCGACCAAGGCGTAGAGGTCGGGGAACGACAGGCACTCCACCGCCGTGTTCTCGGCGCTGGTCATCACCGCGATCCCGTCGACACCGACCTTCAGCTCCACGTAGTTGATGCCGTTCGACGCGCAGTTCTCGGCCTCTTCGTCCTTGATCTGGCGGGAGGCATCGGAGATGTCGGTCTCGCCGGCACAGAACGCCTTGAAGCCGTCACCGGTACCGGGACCGGTTACCGAGACGTTGACGTCCGGCTGCAGCCCCCTGTAGTTCTCGGCCACCGCGACCGAGATCGGCTCCACGGTCGACGAGCCCGAGATCACGATCGCCCCGCCGAGACCTTCGCCGGCGTCGGTCGCCTCGTCGGACGAGTCGTCGTCGCCACAAGCGGCGGCCAGCAGCGTGAACGCAAAGAGCAGACCAAGGGCTCTCAGCAGAGATTTGCGAGTCAAAGGGATTGTCTCCTCGTGGTCATCGGGCCGGTGCCCGATCTCTTGTCGCCGTCACGGTAGAGAGGTCGGGTAACGGGCAACCCGAGCGAAGGCGAACGGAAGTTGAACAACGCCCCAACATTTCGGTATCGACCTGGGCCTGCGATGCGCCGACGGGCGGCGATTGGCCAACGGTCGCATCCACCGCGCCGAGGGTCTCCACCGGACGACCACCGAGGGAGGCGAAGCGCTGCGCAGCTTGGGTATCGGGTGCGTCATCGATCTCCGTACTTCGAGCGAGGTCGAGACCGAGGGCCGGTTCGAGCACCCCGGCGTCAGGAACCGGACCGGGGTGCTGACGGCGCTCCTCCTGACCGGTCTCATGCCCCCGGAGAATCGACCGGACGGTCAGACCGACCGGGAGCCCTGCTGCGAGCCGATCACCGCGAGGATCGCCGCCGCGGCCTGCTCCACGGTGCCGACGTCGGCGGCGGCGATGCTCAGCCGAACGCCCGGCGCGGCGGCCGAACGGAAGCGGGCCCCGCTGCGGACGGCGAAGCCGAGTCGTTGCATGCCGGCGACGACGGACCCTTCGTCGTCGACCGGGAGCCACAGATTCAGGCCGGATCGTCCGACGACGTCGTGCCCCCCGGCCCGGAGCACGTCGACCGCGGCCGCCCGGCGGTGGGCGTAGACGGTCGACGCTCGCTCGAGCACGCTGTCGAGCTCGGGATCGGCTAGCAGGTGGGCAACGATCCGCTGCAGGAGATGCGACACCCATCCCGCACCGAGCGTCTGGCGGCCCGCGACCCGTTGCACGGTCCTCGAATCGCCTACCAGAGCCGCGAGACGCAGATCGGGTCCGAGCGACTTGGCCACGGATCGGACCGTCGCCCAGGGGCGATCCGCGTCGGCGACGAGTGACCGGTACGGCCGACCGGCAACCCGACCGGCATGGTCATCCTCGATGACCACCACGTGGGGCGCCTCGGCGAGCAAGGAGCGCAACTCGGCGGCCCGCCCCTCGTCGAGCGCGGCTCCGGTCGGGTTCTGAGCACGCGGGGTCACGATGAGGGCAGCGACCCCTCGGCCGACCGCGGCGTCCACCGCTTCGGGCCGCGGACCGAAGGCATCGACGGCCACCGGGACCGCCCGAAACGACATCGCACCGACCAGCTCGGTCACGGACGGGTAGCCGGGATCCTCGACCCCGACCCGATCCCCCGGTCGGAGGTGGGCTGCAAGCGTTCGCTCGATGCCATCGAGGGCTCCGCCCACGACGCACAGGTTCCCTGCATCGACGCCGTCGCGCTCGAGGTCGGCCCTCAGCAGGTCGCCGAGAACGGCATCGACGGCCGGCTCGCCGTAGGTGGCGTGGCGGGACGAGATCGCCGCAAGGGCAGGGGCGAGGGCGGGGAGCAGATCGGGATCCGGAACACCGCTGGCCAGATCGACGAGCTCGGGAGGGACCTGCTCATCGGCGGGCAGCGCTATCGGTGGCCGGGTGGCGACGAACGTCCCTCGCCGCCCCTCGCCGATCACGAAGCCCCGCTCGCCGAGCGTGCGGTAGGCGGCGGCGACCGTGTTCGGCGCGAGACCGAGCGTGGCTGCCACGGCCCGCACGGGATCGAGGCGGTCGCCGGGTCGGAGCTCGCCGGCGGCGATCCTGGCCTCGATGAGGGCTGCGAGCTGACCGGCGCCGCCGGGCTTGTCCCGGGCTCGGAGAGCTCGCCCATGATCTCGTTTGCCAACGTCGGTCCCCGGCACTACCGTCCTCTCGATCGAGGATTATGATCTGGTACAGAGTCTTCTTTGTAGCAGAACAAATACGTAACAGAACAGATGTGTAGCAGAACAGACAGGTCGCAGAACATATTCTCCAGGCCAAGATCTGAAGACTCAGCGAGGAGGAGCCAGCCATGCCGGCCACGGAATCCGCGACCAGCGCCGTCACCAGCCACCCACCGGCCCCCAGTGCCGAGGCCATCACCCACTTCGCTTCCCTGCTGGCCTTCGAGACCGACTGCGCGGACGTGCATCAGGCCCTCGACACGGGGGCTGCCGATTTCGTGCTGCTCGACGTGCGATCCCCGGACGCGTACGAGGCCGCCCACATCGACGGTGCCGTGAACCTGCCCTACGGTCGGATCGTCGAGCGGAACCTGGCCGGGTATCCCACCGACACGGTCTTCGTCACGTACTGCAACGGCCCCCACTGCAACGCAGCCGACAAGGCGGCCCTGCGCCTGGCCGAGCTCGGTCGGCCGGTGAAGAAGATGATCGGGGGGATGACCGGCTGGCTCGACGAGGGCTACTCGCTCGTCGAGTCGGTCTCGGATCGGGGGATCGAGCACCGATGACGACCGAAGACCTCCGGACCGAGCGAACCACGGTCAGGCGCATGGCGGAGCGGGCTGCTTACGACGCCGCCACGGTGTATGCGATCCTCGACGAAGCCTACCTGTGCCACGTCGGCGTGATCGTCGACGATCTCCCGATCGTCATCCCCACGTTGCATGCCCGGATCGGCGACGACCTCATCCTTCACGGCTCACCAGCCTCGCGGATGCTGCGAACGGCGAAGACGCAGGAGATCTCGGTGACGGTCACGCTGGTCGACGGGTTCGTTCTCGCCCGGTCGGCGTTGCACCACTCGATGAACTACCGATCGGTGATGGTCGTCGGTCGACCCGAGGTCGTTCCCGACCACGAAAAAGCGGCGACCCTCGACGCACTCGTCGAGCAGCTCACCCCGGGACGCATCCCCTACCTGCGGCCGATGACCGACAAGGAGGCCCGTGGCACCACGGTCCTACGGCTCCCGTTGACCGAGGCTTCGGCCAAGATCCGAACCGGTCCCCCGGGCGACGAGCCCGAGGACTACGAGCTCCCGATCTGGGCCGGCGTGGTCCCGGTCACCGAGTCCTACGGCGCCCCCGAGACCGACCCGGCGATGCGGATGGACGTCGAGGTGCCCGACCACGTCACGTCGTTCCGGTCATCCGCGCCGTGACCGCGGCGACGCTCAGCCCGGGGTGACCTCGATCTCGATGCGGCGGTTCTGGGCTCGACCTGCGGCCGTGTCGTTGGCCGCGATCGGATCGGTCGACCCGGCGCCTTCTATCGTCAGGGCCTCCTCGGCCACCCCGGCCGCGATGAGGGCATCGCGCACGGCGGCGGCCCGCCGGAGGGAGAGCTCCAGGTTGTAGACGTCGGTCCCGCTGCTGTCGGTGTGACCGACCACCGTCATCGACCAGGCCGGGCGAGCGGTGAAGATCGTGGCCAGGTCGGTGAGCACCGTGCTCTCGGGATCGACGAGTTGATCGGAGTCGAAGTCGAAGAAGATCGCGTCGTCGACCACGATGTTCCCCGACGGCCTCGGCGAGCCGGGCACGATCGTCAGCTCGTTCACCAGTTCGGTCGAGCCCAAGTCGATGTCGACGAACGTCTCCACCAACTTGTCGATCGTGACCTGATCCGGCACCTCGCCGCTCAAGACCAGTCGCCCTGCCTCGATCTTGGTCACCGCTCCGCCCCGCTCGGACTCGGCATCGGTCGAGCTGCTGGCGGCGGAGGCGCCCGGTACCTCCTTGCCCAGCTGAGCCCGGATGGTGGTGACGTCGTCGGCGTCGTGGAACTCCACGTAGTGGCCGGACAGATCGCCCAGGATGGCGGCGGTGCCAGCCGGGCTGTTCTCGACGCAACCGGACGGGTTCCCCTCGAGCTCACCGAAGTCGACGACGATCCCACCCTTCACTCCGACCGGACCGACATGAATGTGGCCGTCGTAGGGACCGGCGACGCCGTCAGCTTCGAAGACGAAGCAGATCTCGCCGGTGACCGGATCGAACCGCAACTCAGCCGCTCCGGTTCCGTCGGTGCGGTCGAGGGGATCGGCCAGCGGGACGGCAACGACCTGCTGGCCGATCGGGACGCTGAGCGATGCTCCGTCGCGATCGCCATCGGCCGCTGCCTCCGTCGCGCTGGTGTCGGTGTCGGCCAACGACGTCTCGGAGAGCGAGGTGGTCACGTCGACGCTCGGCGAGCTGCCTTCGTCGGCGACGACGTCGGCCCCGTCGCCGGCTCCCGACAGGAGGCTGAACAAGGCGAACCCGGCCAGGGCGATGGCGATGGCCAGCCCGGTGAAGACCAGCACCGGCGCAGGCTCGATCCGCCGACCCGATCGTCGCTCGCGCTCGGGTCGCGGCCCCCGAGCCGGCGGGACCCGCTCCACCCGGCCGGTCCGCGGGTCGCTCTCGAACGAAACGGCGGTGGAAGACCGCAGCCAAGGGCTGGCGGACCCGGGCGTCGAGCGGCCGGGAGACCGGCCATTGGGGGGGCCTGCCGGCAACGAACCGAGCCCGGTGGCCGGATCGTCACCACCAGAGGCGTCGCCGTCTGCCCCTCGGCTCCGGCCCCGGGCCGGAGCGACGGCTCGGCGCCGGTCGTCGGTCGAGTCACGAGCCTCGGGCGGCGGATAGGCGACCGAACCGTGAGCCTGTCCTACCGGCGACGGCGCGCCGATCGACCGCTCCGTCTCGGACATCCACGGTTCCCAACCGCCGACCACCAGCTGACGACGCTCGCTCGCGAGCTCATCGGTCAGCGCCTCGCCGCCGATCGAGCTCCGGTGCCGGACCGCCAGGTGGGCGAGGACCGCAGCCGACGTCATCCGGAGGAGCCCATCGGCCGCCGAAGACGACACGGCCGCCCTGGTCGCGATCCTCTCGGTGATGTCGTCCCGGGGTTGACCGAGCACCAGATCCAGCACCTCGGCGCCGAAGTGGCGGAGCTCGATGTCGGCGACCAGCGACGGGTAGTCGGCCGCGGCGCTCGGTTCGACCGCATCGAGCCGCTCGAGCAGCCAGGCGCCGCGGGCGGGAGTCTCGACCCAGCGCGCGAGGTTGGCGAGTACGACGGGGAGCGAGAGCACCACGCCGACCCTGGCCGGCTCCGTAGCCTCGACGCCGACCTCACGGGCCAGCTCATCGATCACCTGCCGACGCCCCAAGAACAGGACTACATCTTCGAAAACACTCACATCCGACTCCGCCTCCGACCAGAGTAGACGGCGACGGGTGGGCCACGAAACCCTCTTGCGAGGGCTCCCTTGCCCACGTCGGCCCGCCGATCACCAATCCGGTGGCCGAGTGAGGGCGGGCGACGTCACCGCCCGGGCAGTGTCCCGCCGTCGACCGTATAGCTCTGACCGCTGATCCATGCTCCCTGGTCACTGCAGAGATAGACCACCTGATGGGCAACGTCGTCGCCAGTGCCGGCCCGGCCGAGCGGAATCCGGGTCGCCACCAGCTCGTCCCACCCCTCGCCTCTCCCGAGGTCGTCCATCCGGAACGTGTCGATGATGCCGGGACAGATCGCGTTGACCCGGATGCCGGCGGCTCCCACCTCACCCGACATCGAGGCCGTCAGGGCCTGGATGCCGGCCTTGGAGCTGGCGTAGGCCGCTGTGTTCGGCGCCAGCGCCTTTCCGGCGATCGACGAGATGTTGACGATCGATCCGCCGTCGCCCTGCTCCATCATCCGGCGGGCGAAGTACTTCGACATGAGGAAGGTGCCGTTCAGGTTGATGTTGATCACCTTGAGCCACTCGTCGACGTCGAGATCGACCACCGGCACGCGGTCGGCCCCCTTGGCCGCGCCCGCATTGTTGACGACGATGTCGACCCGCCCGAGCTCGGCGACGGTGACCGCCACCAGCTCCTGAACCGCAACGGCGTCAGCGACGTCGCTGACGACGGGAAGCGCCTTGCGACCTTCGGCCCGGACCTCGTCAGCGACCGACTCGATGTCGCGCCAACCCACCGCTTTCTCGTCGTCGGGGTAGTCGGCTGGATCCCGGCCCGTTCCGGTGAGAACAACGTCGCAGCCGGCCCGGGCCAGGGCGATGGCGATCGGTCGCCCGATCGACCGGCGGCGACCGGCTCCGGTGACGACGGCCACCTTCGAGTCGAGTCCGGTCAGGGCGTAGCCGCTCATGTCGACAGACCGTATCCCAGACGGGTTCGACGTTTCTGCAAGAACCCGCTCCGGGCTGTCACTGGCGGCCCGCTGCCGGCGCCATGGCCGAGAAGTGGAAGACAGG
>Ga0224508_10003069_pt1 | contig 13918 bp, 17 predicted proteins | sample SF_Jan12_sed_USG_4_FD_170157 | JGI IMG/M metagenome (GOLD analysis project Ga0224508, IMG submission 170157) | Sediment microbial communities from San Francisco Bay, California, United States - SF_Jan12_sed_USGS_21 | ecosystem: Environmental > Aquatic > Marine > Sediment | place: USA...
ATGGATTAAATCAAATAATATAAAAAAATCATCAAGGAAAAATGGAGCATACTTCACAACAAATACGACATTCTTTTGGTATTCTTTTTCTGAGTGTGGCCATTTCAGTTGCTGCAGGCTCGATTTTAAGTGAGATTGTATTTCTGAATTACTCTTCAATCGATTATTACCACCATTTTATTTGGCTTGCAGTTTTTGGCCTGGTTTTTGGTGTTCAATTTAGAAGATTCAGGTTAATTCTTCCTCTAATTCGTCAAAGAATGAAAAAAAGTACATCATGGCCTATTTCTGCCAAAATCCTCAATGGTATCTGCTGGTCACTGCCTTTTGCGGTCATAGTGGTTTTTCCAGAATTTACACAGTATTGGATTTTGTTAGGGATAGGTCTTGGTAACATCTCTACCTTTGTTTTTCTCAAAAAGTTTAGCGGTCTTGGAAATGTTGAACAGTTGCTAGTTGGAATGATCTCAATTGCCATGTTGCCTGTTGTTATTGGGATTAATCTACTAGGATTGATAGAACATCAAGATACTGAGGTTTTGCTTTCACGAATTTTTATTTCTATGGCGTATGCCACAAGTGGATTCTATGCCTTGCTAAAAAAGTGATTTTTGAAAATTTAGTGTCTCATAAAGAATTAGAAAATTCTGTGTCAGGTATTTGTTTAAAAAGAACAAATCACTCATAGCATGTCAAGACTTTAGCGTAAATAGCAATAAAGAATAATAAATAAACTTCAATTCAATCAATGACTCTTCTATTAGTCCGCAGGTATTTTTCATAATTCTATCTGAGATTATGAAAACGTCTTGAAAATTTGTAAAGACTGCTACTATGTTTAATCATTTTTTTTGCAATGCCTTAGTTTTGATTAAGTTAACATCATTTAAGATTTGATTGCATTTGCGATTAATTCGTTGTCTATGAATTTTATTTTTTGAGCAGCAACTTTTACTTCTTCAGGAGTAATAGATTTCTCCAAAGTAAGATAAATCGTAATCATTGGCAAGTACAAAATCATCTGCTGCATTTTGTCTCTAGTGATGTGAACATAGTCTGTTTTCCCATAGGCATCATCAAAGTGTTCTCTGGTACCTCGTCTTAGATTGAGCTGCTTGTAAAATTTGATTCTGTCAGGATCAGGTTCCATCGGCTTTGATGCGGCTGAAGATTGGTCTAGCAAGACATTTCCCTCCAAATCTATCAGGCCTTGATGAACGATCTTTTGATCAGCTTTGAAAACCTCTGATGCTAATTGTTCAATTTCTTTGGATCCCAACATTCTTGATAATAGATCATTTTATAAAAATTTATCAAAACCTTGATGACGCTATCTAGTTATGGATAATGTGACAATTAGAGTGCAATCTTCTAGTAATGACATTTGTTGGTAACAAATGGTTTTATCACTAGATGATCATCTTTTTCTATGATGACTACATATTGAATTTTTGGGGATTTTTGGTAACATTGTCACACTCAAAAACTGTATACATTATGACTAAATGGCACCTAAATAGGCTTAAAAAAATAGGCTCTGCAAACTGCTCAAAATGTCAATGTGATTTTAATTCAGATGACGTTGTTGCCACATCTACATCAAAACGGTATTGCTACGAGTGTGCAATCCAAATAAACCTTGTTACTGGGAAAATAACAAAAGATCTATCTAATGATAAATTTCTTTCAGACGTAACAAACGATATAGATTCCATTGGGAAAAAATTAGAAATTAGCAGACACATATGTAAATTGGCAATACTTTTGGTAAATACAGCGATTACCAAAAAACATTATGTTTCAAAAAACAAGATTGGTCTTGCATGCGCTGCAATTTATCTTGCATGTCATATTGAAAATCAATTTATTCTTGATAGTGCTTTTCCTGTATCGACAAAGATTTTACAAATGAATACAAGTTTACTGCAAAAGAAATTGACAAACACGGACATTTACACATTATCAAAAATTATTCATGCGTTGGTACCTAGAAATTGATTTGGTATTATTTGAAACAAAATATTTGTGAGGTTTTATGATTATGGGCATTACTTGTAATAATGTTTGTCATAGATACAAGGCAAAAAAGCCAAAGAAGATGGGACGATACTTGTCAGGTCAAAAAAGATGTAATTCTTGTGATGTTTTTATCACTTGGGATGGTTTATGGTGCCCTTGTTGTAATTACAAGCTACGATTAACACCTCGTAGTTCAAAATACAAGACAAAATATGTTAAAGCAATGTCTGAAAAAAAGGGGATACTTGTCAATGGTTTGTAAGGGAATTTGTCATAGATACAAGGCAAAATGGATTACGCAGAAAGAACGTTATGCAAATGGACAAAAACGATGTAATGTTTGTGAAATTTTTGTGAGCTGGGATGGATTTTCCTGCCCTTGTTGTGGAATGTTGTTAAGAACAAGACCTAGATCAGTCAAAGGAAAAATTTACGCAAGGATTAGATAATTAATCATAGGTTCATTAAATAAAGTAAGAATTTCAATTTTTTAAATTAATATTATCAAATCTTCTAACACAAAAGACGATGCTGTATTAGAACAAACGTTAGAAAATTATGAAAAACTTGTTAGATTGATTATTGAAAAGATCCCAAAAAAAGATTGAACTGATAATATGCCGTTTCAAAGAAACCAAATTTTGAATCTCTTATTAACCTCCTATTGTATGAATCTTAGTTGGTCTGATATTTTGGAATTTTGCTTATAGACAATATTGTGATGAACCTTGATATTAGCACTTAATTGAGATCAAAATAACAGGCTGCAATTATTTTATTAAAAATAAAAGCATCTGACTTTGTTCGATATAGTAAACAAGTTTGAAATTGGAACCTTTACTGACAATAAAATGGTCCAAATATTTGCAGAGACAGAAATATTATATCTTGACTGTAATCTGTAGTAATTTCATGCTTAATTTGAAATTGATCTTTAGAGTTTTATCCTGTAATAATCCCAGTGTTCAGGATCAAACATGGTTACAAATTCCGCATTCTCCTTGCTTACTCGTTCACGAATCACGTCACGTAATCCGAAGCTGGTGAGATACTTGTATCCATTAGATTTTGCTTTTTCGTAAAACATCTTTCTGAGTTCAGAGCCCCCGCCCAAACCCCAGTAGCCCATTTTGAGTGAAATCGGTTCCAGAAATATCGTGTTTGACAGTCCGTAGTTTTCGTCGGATACTTCTTTCGGCAGAGAGTATTCTTCAAGCGGTCCCCCTTTACCGAATCCGACAATCTCCCCATCAGCATTGTCTTTTCGGATGGTGACAAAAACGGTGTTCTTGTTTTTAACCGAATCAGTAAACCCGATTCGGGTGAATTGGAGAGGTTTTGGCATTTCATCATAAATTGAGAATATGTTGCTGATGAATCTATTGTCACTTCTTTTTTTCAAAGACTCAACAGTTGTAATTAATTTTAAACGGTCAAGGATGCTTTCATTTTGTATTCGGAGTTCCTTCTCTCGTAATTTCATAAAAGAGATGACGGCATTCATGAAATTTTTTCTCATTTCGTTTGGTAGGGAACGAAGTACCAATTCACACATGTTGGATTCGTTATTCAAAAGATCCTCAAAATATCCAACTGATCTTTGCGTAATTAGTGACGGATGCCATGTCAGTGCATGGGCATTTTTCTTTGCTATTTCAAGGGCCTTTGAAAAATCACCCAGGGCATAACCGCTTACTCTGTCAACAATCGAAAGAAACCATCCCAACTTCATAAAGTGTTCTTGTTTTTGCTCATCGTTTTTAGTAATGTCAGAATTATTAAAGCAGGCCTTGATTTTTTCCTCTGTTTTTTCTCGCAGTTTTCCTTTCCAGGGATACGTGGTTCTAAGAATCAAGACTGTGATTAATTCAAGATCTAAATCCGTTTGATTCAATAATTTTTGCAGTTCTTTGTCCAAAGATATGAACTGTATCACACTGTCCTCGTGTGGCTTGTCTACGCTTTTTTGAGGATCAAAATCATGAAACAATGCTGCTGTGTAAAGGTATTCCAGGTCTTTTTGGTCAATTTCAAACTTATTTCTTGCTCCGATAGCTGCAAGTAGAGTGATGTAAGTTACCTCCAGCTCGTGCTCTATGTTGTGATAGCCATAATAATCAGTACCGAGTCCCTGGGTTTCAAATAATTCTATTGTATAGTCCAGCATTTTCTTAAAGCAGGCCTGGTCTAATTTTTCAGAATTTGCCAAAGTGATTATCTCATTTCTCAAAGCTTGCGTATTGGAGAACAAAGGGATCATCTAGATATGTACATGCTAAGGTTTAACCTTTCCATCTGTAAAATTAATTAGAAAATAAAAATAAAATTTTTTCACAGGTGCATGCAGATTTAAAATAACTGAAACTAAAAATTTAGATAAAAATACATCAAATCTCAATAGGCTCATGTGTTGGCCAGTTTTATAAATTATCCTAAAAACTATTTCTTTGAAGTTAAAATGACATGCATTGTTTGTATCATGGATAAAAAGAAACCTTGTATTGAATAGTGGCTGCGTATTAGACAATGTAATGGGTAATAGTTCAAAGTTGGTAGAACAAACAAGATAACATGATACCTTAGTCACGGTAAATGTCCGTGATTATGTTTTGAATCGATGTTTGTGGAATTGTTTTTCATTAATCCTTTATTTAATGCATAATTTTTGGACGATAAAATACCAAGTTATATTATAATCAAGGACCATTTTCAAACGTGGTATTCTAGAAATTAAATTTAAGAGAAATCACTACCTATGAAATCATGATTCACATTGATATCTATCTCTCAAGCAATGAAGTCATATCTATCAGCTAGACATTAAAAAAAATCAATGTGGGAGAACTCACTGTCATTAAGAAAAGAGGTAGGGGCAAAAAACACCGCCCAAAATTCACGCAGGAAAGGGATTGATGATATTTTAACCCTAGTTTACAGAAAAATATGTTATTGAATTAGTCGTTGATGAAAAACAAAAAGACAACGCGATTAAAATAATACGTGAAAATTCCATCCGAGGCAAATTTTTGTCACTCCAAATGTCGACATGATTGACATAATGACAGGCAATGTAAATAATGACTCGTGATATTTGAGTTAATAATCCTAATACGGATTACTTCGTCTATAGCGGAATGGCAAAGATTTCTAAAAGAATCAATGACATTGATAATGATCTTGTTGAAAAAGCAGTGACAGGTAAATTCTAGTTACAACAATTACAAGAAAAATATGATCTGCATACTTTTTCCCTGATCATGGTATCTGGATTCATAAATTCCAAGTTTGTTAATTTCATAATGCCATGTAATGGAACCTGTCACAGATACAAGGCAGCAAAACCGCCAATACCTCAATCAAGATATGGAATGGGACAAAAGAGATGCACTCATTGTGATATTTTTACGGAATGGGAAGAATTGCGCTATCCATGCTGCAGTGGAACTTTGAGAACAAAACCTAAGAGCACTGACATAAGACAATAATTGATGACTATGCAGAATGTGAAGCGAATCTAAAGCAAATTGTTTCACAACTAATGTATTTCAAAAAAGAACACAGTCCATGCAAAATCCCGTTTGATTTCCTTTAGATCTTTTCACTCATGGGGTAGAGGTGGACTTTGTTCCTGTATATACACATAATATTGTGAAATTTAAATATATCTGTGGATTTATATGATGAATTATTAAAAATATTCAGAAAATTTTCAGAAACATTGCAAAAATTTCACAATCCTTGCATTTCTTGGAGATGGTCTCAAAAGTTTCTTCATCTAACATTGGGGAAACTCCTGACAAGTGGCATTTTGAACAGACCTTTAATTAATGCCAGAATCTCCTGCATTTCTGACACATAGGAACCGTTGTAATTTCAATCTTGTTTTACGATGTTTCAGTATGGAATGTTTTATCTTGATGATTGTTGCATTTTTGACACAATCCGATCATGAAAATCTAACATGACATCAAAGGGATTAGAGCCATTTCATTTTTTAATCAGCTTGATTATCAAAAAATGAATGGTTCTAGAAATTCCAAATAATCTAATCCATGCTGCATTTTTTTTCGTTGATATTGTAGGACTGTCGAGTCCTGTCATGTCTACAAATACCCAAACAGTAAAGATCGTAATGCTAAATAAAATAATAGGCGAATGTGACGCCTTCAAATCCGTTTCAAAAGATGAAAAACTAGTTTTACCAACAGGCGATGGAATGGCAATTGGATTCCTCGATTTTTTGGAAGGGCCACTCCAACTTGCAAAAGAACTACATGGAAAACTAAAAAAATACAATGAAGATCAAACTGAAATGGATAAGATACTCATCAGAATAGGGTGCCACAGTGGCAATATTTTTGTGGTTGATGATGTTAATGGCAACAGAAATTTCTGGGGTCCTGGACTTATACTGGCAAGAAGAATCATGGATATTGGCAATGCAAACCACATACTGATGTCTTCCTCTATGGCTGAAAGTCTGTTAGAACTATCAGATGATTTTAAAAAAACAATTCATCCACTCCATGATTACAAAATAAAACATGGGGATGTACTTTTTCTTTATTCTATATTTGATGGTTTCATCGGGAATTCAAAAATACCTGCAAAGGGGGCGGCTGAAGAAACTAAAAGCATAAAAGAAATTCAGACAGTTCAAAAAACAATCGTATACCATAACGTGCACTATGATGTGAAACTAAAAGATCCCCATGGGAAATCATTTGAGTTTACGCGTATTTACGAATTAATTAATAATTCTGATGAACCATTATTCCAAGTTGTTAATAGAATCATAACAACGGTGGAAAAAACATTTGATGCTCTGGATGTCAAAACTTTTGATGATGACGGGAAAGAATTAAAAATTTTAGGAGTTAATGCGAATGCTCCATTATGGAAAGAATTTACACTAAAATTGAACAAGCCGTTATTTCGTGGTGACAAAATTAGATATTCTATAAATTACAAGAGTGAAGAGCCTAACGACTATCATGAAAATATGTTCTTAATCAATTCTGAAAATTTTTCATTACGATTTGTCTTTCCAACTGAAACAAAGTTGGATCCACAACTTTATGCCATAGAAAATAAGAATAGGGAGAAAAGACTACTAGATCGTGTTCCCACTAAAAAAAAAGGCGTTGTAACTCAATTAGAATGGAAGAAAGTTGACGGTATAAAAGAAAATGATATAATTAGACTAGAATGGTAAAATCTATTCGATAAAAACTGTGTTATGTCTAGAAAAGTGTTGTTTACAATGGGATTTTATTAAAAAAATATTTTATGAAGTTCTTGATTTTCTATTAATTTTTCAAATACTTTTTCGGCTTGTATTTTGGTTTTCATTTTTGGTTCCAATTTATAAGATCTTTCTAAAATCTGTACGCTTTCAGAAATATTTTTCAACGCTGTTTGGCACTTTGCTTTATTAAAAAGTAATTCTGGATCATCTGGTTTCATTTTTAGTGCTTCATCAAAACTGTCCGATGCTTCTTTGTATTTTCCAATTTCATACATGCTACATCCCTTATAATACCAAAATTCACATCCAATGTCTGTGATGGCATTAGCTTGATCAATGTACAGTACTGCTTTTTCAAATTTTTTATAATTTTTTAATGTCGATCCCTGGTTATTTAACTTCATAAACTCTTCATGTTTTATTTCCCAAGCTTTATTGAAACATTCTACTGCTTCAGTATATTTTCTTAAATTGAAAAATGCAAGACCTTTTTCATACAACGTATCATAGCTTATTTTGTTAAATTGCAACTCCTTATCAAAACAGATTATTGCATCTTCATATTTCTCAATACTTGCTAAAATTTGACCTTTGGAAAACCAATATTTTTCTTTATTTATTGATTCATTCACCGCTGATGCCTTATCAAGGGATTGTATCACTTCTTCATATTTGCCTTGTTTTTTTAACTGTTCAGCCTTTGTCAGCCAATAATCTGAGACATCGCTAGCATCATCATGCTTTATTTTCTTTTTAAACATACAATCTAACGATATCATTATAGGTTTTAATATTTTAGCATATTCTGTGTCCTCGGCATCAAAAAAATTTGATCCAAGGTCTGAAAATAAATTAAATTACAAGGCAATAGTTGTTATTATTATTTTGACAATCTCTTACCAGATTTATATTTCTGAATTTATGCTGGACAATGGCGAATTCCAATTTGGCAGTATGACATATGGATTAGGCGCTCTTATATCCGGTATTTTTGCCCTGTATGTATCAAAAAAGTATGCGGGTTCAGAAGTTTTTGGAGCGGCATATGCCGCCCTAGGAATTGGATTATTGCTTCTATTTGCAGGAGATACAATCTATCTCTATTATGAGCATGTCTTGGAAGAAGATCCTTATCCCTCGATAGCAGATGTCTTTTTTGTTCTTTATTATCCATTTACTGCATACCATTTGATAAGAAACATTCGTTACTTCAAAAAAGATTTCAATTTGTCATCAAAATTATTTGTCCCTGGATTGGCTCTGGCAATCGTACTCATATTTGCTTTCATTTCATTTGATTCCCTAGAAGGATATTCGTTTGACTTTTACTTTGGATTGATTTTTGTAATGGGTTCTTCGCTAATACTTTCTTTGGCCATACTTGGGGTTACAGTATTTCGTCATAGCATACTGGGAGTTGCGTGGTTACTGTTGGCAGTAGGAATTTTCCTATTTACTTTTGCTGATGTCTGGTATTACTATCTTGAATTAGTTGAAGAATATTCTGATAGTCATTTTACGAATACTTTGTGGATTACATCAAATATGATTATAGTATATGCGTTATACAAGCATAAAAAAATTATATAATTTTTGTTGTATTTAATACAGTTATCCAGATAAAATGAATGCGAAAAAGAGAATCATCCATCAAGAACACAATGAAATTTACAATGTTTCGCATTGATGATGACATTTTTGTAAACACGACCTGCTGTGAGATGCCTCGGATGGTCAGGCTGATGATGATGATGTCTTGAGTTTTCTTACTGTTTCTTACAATCATCATCCAAGTCATAATCACCATCATCATAACATTTGATGAAATCAAAGTCATGCAATTTCATAACCTAATCATATTTTATGAGAAGTTTTAGATTGAGCGTGAGAATAATATTTTCTCAGATATCTGTTTAGCTATTCCTGACTGATAATTTCAAACCGTAGGATTTTTTTAATTTATTTTTCTTCCTCTACTTTTTTATTATATTCGTCCACTTCATGATTGTACTCGTCAATCTTTCTATTGCCTTCATCCACATCCCCTTCAAAGAGTTCAGGGTTGTCTTCTTGAGCTTTTCTCATGAGTTTCTTGAACGTATCGGGATCATCTTTTTGAAGTTCCAACAGTAATTTTCCTATGGATTCATCCAGATTGCTCATCTGTTACCTGCATCAGATGGTCTTTTTGAACATTCCTTCCAGAATCTGCCACTAGCAGTTAAATTCTGTCAGAATTAGACATAATCACTTGAAATTCCTTACCCGCGGCAAAGTAAAGGATCTCTATGACGTGAATGAAGACCGCATCTTGTTCAAATTTTCAGACAGGGTATCAGCTTTTGATGTCCAATTCAAACAAGACATTCCACGCAAGGGCGAGATTTTGTGCAAATTTGCAGAGTTTTGGTTCAAAGAGCTGTCTGTAGCAAATCATTTCATTCAACGAGAATCTGATACGGAGATTGTTGTAAAAAAGATGAAGATGCTTCCCATGGAATGCGTCGTTCGTGGATATTTCTATGGAAGTCTGGTTGGCAGGTGGAAAAAAGGCGAAGTTACCGTGCCTGAAGGGACTGATACCACATTAGCTGCAAGGCTTCCCGAACCGATATTTGATCCTACCACAAAATCTGAACATGACATCCCCATTGACAAATCCAAGGCATTGGAGATGAATCTGGTCACTGAGGAGCAATATGACTGGCTGGAAGCAACTTCTGTCGGCATTTACAAAAAGATGGCAAAAATTGCAGATGATGCAGGATTTATCCTGGCTGATCTGAAACTGGAATTTGGACTTTTGGATGGTGCAATCACTTTGGGCGACTCGATAGGACCTGATGAATATCGTCTGTGGCCAAAATCATCCTATGAAATAGGAAAAATACAGGAGGCTTACGACAAACAACTTTTGCGAGACTGGTTGACTGCCAACGGATACCAAAAACAATTTGATGATGAGCGTGATGCCGGTAAAAAACCCACTGCACCGCTAATTCCACAAGAGATTATTTCAAAAATGACTGAACGCTATGTGATTGCATATGAGAAACTTACTGGAAATACTCTTTAGTCTTTGGATAATTTGTAGAATATGGAATCTCCTGAGGATAGAAAACAGCTTGAGATGTTGTTAAACATTACAATCAATCAAATTCCTTCTTATGTGAACATGGTCAACTCTGAGAACTGGGATGTGAATTCTGACGACTGCATATTTGGCATGGTGTACCACTCATTTATTACAAAGTCTACTGAGTACATGAAAAATAAATTCATTGATACGGAGAAGTCCACGAATGCTGAATCTACTTTTGAAATGATGAATTCCATATCTGAAATATTCGATGACAGACTTGCAGATATCAAACAAGCGATAGTTTCTGCATCTAATTCCTAATCTACGCATAGCATTATTTCTTCAACTCGATTTTAATTTTCGACCCCTTGCAAAACATTGTCCTGATGGGTATTTCTGGACCTTCTTTCTCTAATTTGTCTTTTTTTGGCATTTTGCAAAATTTTCAAGGGTGTTATGACAATTCTTCTACTGGGTCTATCTGCATCATAGTGCTGTCAATAACATTGAATACGTTATGATGTATGTTGTAGTGCTGTCAATAACATTGAATACGTTATGATGTATGTTGTAGTGCTGTCAATAACATTGAATACGTTATGATGTATGTTGTACAGTTGACATGATTATGATACCGGTCTGACGTTTATGAAAGTGAACAAAAATTGATGCGATTAGACAAAAAAATATGATACAAGGATCTTTTAGATCAGATTGAAAGGTAATTCTATATGTCAACACTGCTAGAAAAGCAAATCAAAGTTAATCGTACTGTTACGACAAGTATTGGACAGGCGCGTGCAATTGATGACCCTGCACGGGCAAAAATTGTAGAAATTTTATACCATCAGACGCTATCTGCTGACCAGATTTCAACTGCTCTGAAAAAGACGGGATACAAGAAAGCACTCACAACCGTACGTCACCATTTGGAAATTCTAAAACAATCTGGATTAATTGAAATCGCAAGAATCGAGGAATCCCGTGGAGCCATTACAAAGTTCTACAGCACCTCTACAAAATTGCTGGATTTTCAAACCCCTGCGGATTTTGATTCCACGTATTCCAAAATTATTACAAATACATCTGCAAAAATTGAAAAAATTCTCAAAGGCCTGGCGCCAAAAACTAGCAAATCAAAGGGCAAAAAATCTGCAGAGTATTCACAGTACTTGGTAATGGAGATTATGAACAGGGCAATGACTAATGTTCTTGAAAAATCTAGTGACAAATAATTATTGGAGTCTGGAACCTGTCATTTGATATTGTGATCAAATGTATTTAGATCCTGATTTGATTTTCAAGTCCTAGTCAAAGAAAAAATCTAAGAGATACGTTTTCAGTTATCGACGTGTCAAAACCGTTATCAACAACACTGTGTGATGAACGTCAATGGAGGATAAAGTCGTAAAGTTATTTTCAGAAAAAAATCTTGTCTACATTGCCACCATAATGAAGGACGGTGCGCCTCAGGTATCTCCTGTTTGGGCAAACTGTGAGGACGGGTATATTTTGATAAATACTGCAGAAGGCAGAATAAAGCACAAAAATATCTTACGGGATCCTCGCATTGCAGTATCTGTCGTTTCCAAAGACAATCCGCTTGACATGATCACGATTCGCGGAACTGTTGAAGAGTTGATTCCGGACTATGACTACGAGCATGCAGACAAACTTACACGGCAATACCTGGGAAGAGAGCACTATCCCTTCAAGCTTGATGATGAAAAAAGAGTTGTTCTAAAAATTAAACCTGACAAAGTTTTTGTTTTACCTGAATTAAAGATGTCTGAGTAGTAATCAAGAATATTTCTAAATTCGAATTTAGAAACATATCAAACCAACAAGGGAAAATCATAGAAAATTAGGCTGCCTTTCTTTGGTATTGTTGAATTTATTGTTCACAATTAGTAATACAGACAACTGCAGTATCAGCAGATGTCTGCTCTTTTTGTGGTCTTATGATTACGTTGTACTGTTTTTCTTCATCAAAGGGAATGTCAAACTGTGTTGTTTTTTCTATTGCTTTGCCTGGTTCAAGCCATTCTGAGAGTAAATCTTTTGAGGAAAACTCCCCATATACTGTCTCATATTTTGTCTTGTCTTCCATAATGTAGAACTGATCTTCTGACATCAATGTTCTCTCTTCACTGATGTTTTTTGCAGCAATTCCGATATGGACAAACGTGTTTTCAGGCTTTGTTTCCTTGTCTCCCTTGTGTGTTCCCTCAAAGGTTATGGTATACTCTACGGGTCCTACTTTGACTTTGTCGCCACTGTTTGCCTCAATTATGTTAATCTTATTTTCTGTATACATGTACATAGAAACTGCCATTATTGAGATTACCACTCCTAGTACCAATACAAGACCTATCCTTGCCACAAAATTTGTGCAATTTTTTGGTATATAGTTGAAACGCACATTTTTTGTGCAAATTTGTACTCAAAACCCCTCCTACCATTTTGGTAAAATACTTGATAAATGAGGGGATTTTATTGTAAAATATCTGGATTTGCTAATTTGTTATGGAATATTTCATCAAGCCTCTAGAGGATTCCTACTGTTTTATCTCAAGTATTTTTGATCTTTTTTTGCGATCAAAGTGATGAATATTATAATTACATACATAACATATTATGTTAAATATCCCCTGTTTGGGATTTGTACCAATAACTAAAACAAGAACAATCTTCGTATTGTCACTTGCAGCAGTTTTTGCAATAGGCGTAATTGGTTCTCCAATTGTAGCAGAAGCAATTTCTGACTTGGAGAAAACTAAAGTCGTTTTAAACGTTGCAGTAGACAAAATTAAGAAAATTGTCTTTACTATTCAAGACGGAGTTCCTGAAAACAACGTTTTTGGTGGTTATGCAATAGTTACCGATGAGGGTGATGTTGTAGCAGTTACATCACATAAAGGGGTATATGACAATGAAGCACAGTCTTATCCTAACAAAAACAAAACCTTTGACGTTTGTAACAAAGGTCTTGTAACAGCTGGATTCTGTGATGAAGTTTGGTCCACTCATGCAGTCAAACTTGTTGACAATGACCTATGTGCATTCAAAGCAATTGGTGCATCATCCTTTGAATAACCATCTAACACTGTAGAAGTACTTTACAACAAAATCAAGGTAAGAGGAATCGATATTGATACTTTAACCTTGACTGATTCAGTCTCTGGTGCTCAAGCAAGTTTCATAGTTGGCGCTCCAGCTGATTTCGATCCTGAAACTGAAGACTTTGACGGTGTAGGTTTCGACTTAACTCCTGTATTTGATGGAAAACCAAAACTCAAAAATCTACAGGCAGTTTGTGTTGGACCAGCAGCATAACTCCAACCTTTTTCTTTATTTTTTCACTAAATTATAGGGGTTGAGCTTTTACGCACGACTCTAAAAGATCACACATGTTTATCTGGGAGACCTTGGTGAAATGATTGTTGCATCTTGGAGATAGGCACAAGTGTTCAACCCCCCGTCAAAACAACTGATCTTGAAAATTTCACATTATGCCTAAACATGCTAATTTTAAAGGGGGGTTTAACGCCTAGGCTTGTTTTTGCAAA
>Ga0224508_10003070_pt1 | contig 13918 bp, 17 predicted proteins | sample SF_Jan12_sed_USG_4_FD_170157 | JGI IMG/M metagenome (GOLD analysis project Ga0224508, IMG submission 170157) | Sediment microbial communities from San Francisco Bay, California, United States - SF_Jan12_sed_USGS_21 | ecosystem: Environmental > Aquatic > Marine > Sediment | place: USA...
ACGTGGTCGTAGAGCGACACGCGGAGATCGAAGATCAGGCCTTCGCCGATCTTGGCGGAGAACCAGCGTTCCGCGAAGGCGAGCGCGGCCTGCCCGAACGCGGCCGCCACGATGAGTCCGGCCAACAGATCGAGCTCGCCCCGGTTCTGGTTGGCGATCGCCGAGTCGATGATCTCCCCGAAGAGCAGCGGCGGCACCAGGTTCAAGAGGGCGCCGAGGAATATCGTGAGCAGGAACCCGACGAGCAGCCTTCGATAGGGCCGGGCAAACCCCAGAACTCGCCGGACGGTGCCGCGCGTGACCTGCTGGCCCTTGATGGCCTGGGGATCGGAGCCGATCGCCCCGTGGTGCGACATCATGCTGTGCGCATCTCCTGTCCGGCGGTGGGTCGCAGCGTAGGCCGCGCCCTACCCCGATCGGGTGGGTCAGATGACCCATGCCGACGCCACCTCGCTCAAGAACGACGGGGGCGCAGTCGATGCCCCAAGGGTGATGATTGAACTATCGCGGCGGGTGGTCGCAAGAATCCAGCAGCTGGTGGGAGAACGCGGTGCGACGGCGATCGAGTACGCGATGCTGATCGCGCTCATCGCGGCGCTCATCATCGGCGTCGTCGGTGCCATCGGCACCGCGACCGGATTCGGCTTCGGCTCATTCAACGACAATTTCGACGACGCTCGTCCCTGATCGAGATCGCAGCCGGCGCACGTCGATCGTGCGGCTGGTTTCGCGCGCCCCGCTAGCGTCGACGCCATGAGCACCGACTCGAGACCAATCATCACCATCCCCGACACCGCACCTCCCGGCGAGCTGATCGTCGACGACCTCGTGGCCGGCGACGGCGCCGAGGCCGCCCAGGGCATGCAGGTCACCGTCGACTACTGCGGTGTCAGCTGGTCGACAGGCAACGAGTTCGACGCGTCGTGGAACCGCGGCCAGCCGTTCTCGTTCGACCTCGGCGCCGGGCAGGTCATCGCCGGGTGGGACCAGGGCGTCGCCGGCATGCGGGTCGGCGGCCGCCGCCAGCTCACCATTCCCCCGGCCATGGGCTACGGGGCAGCAGGTGCCGGTGGCGTGATCGGACCGAACGAGACACTCGTGTTCGTGGTCGACCTGCGCAGCATCGGCTGAAACCGACCGGCCCTCGTCGGATCGGCGACGGAGCGGTGAGAGCGCGGAAGGTGGGGGATTCGAACCCCCGGATACACGAAGTGCATCAACGGCTTTCGAGGCCGCCCCATTCGTCCGCTCTGGCAACCTTCCGCCGTCGAGGGTAGTCGCGTGGCCCGGAAATGACTCAGCCGCGGCGCGCCGAGAAGAAGTCGGTGAGCTGTGCCGCCGCCTCCTCGGCCCGCACCCGCGGTGTCACGCGGAACTCGTGGTTGAGCCGGGGGTCGGCCCCGATGTTGTACAGCGAGCCGCATGCACCCGCCTTGAGGTCGTCGGCGCCGAACACGACATGGTCGATCCGGCTGTTCCACGCCGCGCCGGCGCACATCGGGCAGGGTTCGAGGGTCACGACCAGGGTGCAACCGTCGAGTCGCCAGCTTCCCACTCGTTCCGAGGCGTCGCGGAGTGCGAGCAGCTCGGCGTGCGCGGTCGGGTCGCCTGTCAGCTCGCGCTCGTTGTGGCGCGATGCCAACAGCTCGCCGTCGCGAACTACGACCGCACCCACCGGGACATCGCCGTGGTCGGTGGCGCGGCTCGCCTCCGCGAGCGCGAGTCCCATGAGCTCCTCGAGATCGGGGCCGGTCATCGCCGCAATCTACCCACGCCCGGTGCGGCCGAAGTCCTAGGACTTCGGCGGATGGGTCGACGCCGTCTTCAGTGCCCGCTCTTGTCGCCTGCTGCGACGGGCCGCTCGGGCCCCGGAGCCGGCGAGTCAGGCTCGCTTTGCTCGCCCACCCGCGGCTTCTTATTGTCTGCGGATGCGTCTCGTCTCGGTCAACGTCGCCAAGCCCGAACCGGTCGTGTTGAACGGGCGCGAGCTCACGACGGCGATCGTCAAGCTGCCGGTCTCGGCACCGGTCGCGGTCGGCACACTCGGCCTCGATGGCGACGAGGTCGCTGCGGTCGAACACCACGGCGGGGTCGACCAGGCCGTGTACGCCTACTCGACCGATGACTACGACTGGTGGAACGCCGAGCTCGGCGGTGACCGACTCGTCCCGGGAACCTTCGGCGAGAACCTCACCATCGAAGGCTTCGAGTCGGCTGACATCTGTGTCGGCGATCGATTCGAGCTCGCCGGAGGGGTGGGGTTGGCGGCCACGGCGCCTCGCATACCGTGCGCGAAGCTCGGTGCCCGCATGGGCGATGCGAAGTTTCCGATCCGATTCACCCTCGCCCGACGTCCAGGCGTCTACCTCAGGGTCATCGAGCCGGGCACTGTCGAGACCGGCGAGCGCGTCACGCTCACACCCACCACGGGGCCGTCGCTGTCGATGGCCGACCTCGTCGAGCTGTACACAGACCGCACCGCCACGCCCGCGCGCCTCGAGGCGGCGCTGGCGCTCCCGATCGCTGAACGGGCACGAGCCCACTACGAGCAGCGGTTGTCGGCGCGCTGAGCGACACGGATGCCGTGCCCGACCTTCCCCATGTCGACTCACCGCGCTAGACCAGAGGTGAGCCGAATGTGAGGAGAAGAGCCCATGGCGTCCGATCTGACCGTACGAGTACGCGACGAGCCGGGTGAGCTCGCGCGGCTGGGTCACACGTTGGGCGCGGGCGGGGCGAACATCGACGGGATCTGCGCGATGACGGTGGGCGGAGGCGAGTGTGAGATCCATGTGCTCGTCGACGACGCGACGATCGCGTTCGGCGCGCTGCAGTCGGAGGGCATCGCGGTCGAGTCCGAGGCCGAGGTGCTCGTCATCGATGTCGAGGACCGTCCCGGTGTCCTCGGCGAGATCACCGAGATGCTCGGCGAGGCCGGCATCAACATCACGCTCGTCTACCTCGCCACCGGGACACGGCTGGTGCTCGCGGCCGACGATCTCGCCGGCGCCAAGGCCGCGCTCTGCTGAGCGGGATCGGCTCGTCGGTTCAGAGCGACGGCACGTCGGGGAGCGTGCCGCCGATTGCCGTCACGCCATCGCCGTCGGAGCGACCGCTCAGCCAGGCGAGGAGCTGGGCGCTGGTGCCCGACACGATCGTCGCCCCGGCGCCGATCGTCCAGCTCCGACCGAGGTCGGGGTCGTTCGCCACGACCGACAGCTCGGTGGCGCCGAGCGCTGCGGTCACCCGGCTCAGGAAGGCGCTGATCAGCTCGGGGGGCGAATCGGCGAACCCGTAACCGGCGTCGAGGTCGATGTGATGCATCTCGACCTCGAAGTTGCGGGCCGCGACGAGGGCCCGGGCGGGGGCACGGGGTGACTCGGGGTCCTCGACGTTGAAGCGGAACTTGTTGTCCCACGCGCCATCGGGAAACCATTCGATCTCGATGCGGAGCCGCTCGGCCGACCCTCGGAGATCGTCGAGCTGGACGACTGCGCTGCGACCGGCGCCGACCTCGATGTTGGCGTTGCGCAATGCCTGTGAGGCGTACATCGGGATGGGCTTTGCAGTGCGGGCCGCGAGCATCAGATTTCGCACACCCTCCGCGTTGCCGGCAACGTGCGCGGCGACGTGACCCCGTGTCCACCCCGGGAGCAACGACGGCTCGACGAACCCGGCGTCGTCGATGTCGGCCGCGGTGGCGAGCATACGTTCGGTGGCAGCCGTGAGGTCGGCGAGCTGCGCGGCGTCGATCATCGCCAGAGTCTCGCACCGAACCGGGTGGACGCGTCGCGCCCGCTCGGCAGAGCCCCGTTCCGGATTCTACGCACCCCGGTCAGCCGTCGGCCTGCGCCGCGTCCCGCCGGGCCGTCCGGAGCTCCTCGATGCTGTGGGCGACGATCGGGCTCGGCTCGGGAGGATGCCAGGCCTTGTAGGCGACCTTGCGGTCGATCGGCCAGTCCTCGTCGAGATCGTGCCGGGTCTCGGCCTCGGTGGCGGTGGTCAACAGCTCGATGGCGGCGGTCAGCACCCGGCGTTGCATGTCGGCGGCGCCGGGGATGCCGAACGAGTGCCCGTACGGGAACTCGACACCGACGATCCGCGACGAGCGATACCGCGCGGCGAGCTCGGGCATCATCGTGACGGTGACGGTCGGGATGCCGGCAGCTTCGATGACACGCGCCAACACGGGCACGTTCCGACAGCAGTCGGGTCAAGCCGGGGCGAGGATCAGCGCGTCGATATCGGCGGCCCGGCACCGTGCCGCGATCTCGGGACCGGTATCCGTACGCCACACATCGGCACCGTCTTGTTGGTATCCCATCACCGAGTAGTGCTCGGTCGCAGGCCGGCCGACCACGCCATCGGTCACGAGCTCGTCGAGCCGGTCGATGGGGAGCGCGACGTTGATGTCAACCAGGATGTCGCCGGTGTTGATGTGGAGGTGGGTGGCGTCGATGTCTTCCTGGTCGATGTCGTGGGGGATGACTCGAAGCGTCGGGTCCCCCCATGTCGGCTCCCGTTTCTCACGCTCGACATCGAACGGCCTCTGGCTGGCGGGCGTGAAGATCCCGGCGCTGGTCAACAGACCGACGGTTGCCTCCTCGATCGGTGTCGCCAGCTCGGCCCACACCGGATCATGGTCCCAGTGCGGTGCCGCGTCGTAGAGCGGGACGAAGGACCGGGGCAGGAAGGCGAAGCTGTCGACGGCCATGCATGGGCTCCTTCGGCGGGATCGGCTCGGGGAAAGCCTCGGTGGGCATCTCGATTCCTAGGCGCTCGGTGCCGTCACTGGCAAGAAGACTCGGCGTGACGGCCGGGGCTCGGGCGTCGGACCGGCCCGTTCCTACCGGAGCGCGGCCGGCACGTCGAGCGTCCAGATGCTCCGGCCGTAGGTGGCCGCGAAGAGTGTCTGGTCGGCATCGTGATGGACGAGGTCGACGACCATGACCGGGGGCAGGTTCCGGGTCAGGTTGCGCCACCGTCCACCGTTGTCGGTCGACACGTAGACGCCGGCGTCGTTGCAGACATAGACGTGGCGCGGATGTGCCGCCGGGATCACAACGGAGTGGTGAGGTACGTCGGGAAGGGCCCCGGCGTCGACGTCGACCCAGCTGAGTGCGCCGTCGCGGGAGCGGAACACGTGGGCGTTTCCGGTGTTCGCGACCGTGCAGAACACCGCGTCGGCGTCGTCGGCGGGTGTCCGGAGGCGGGTGACGGTGCGGCCGGGAAGGGTCGTGTCGCCGAGGTTGCCGCTCCACGACTTGCCCCGGTCGGTGGTCCGGAAGACGCCTCCGTTCTCGGTGCCGACGTAGATCCGGTCGGTGTCGGCTCGGCACACCTCGATGGCGGTGATGTCGCTCCCGTCGAGCACCGTGGACATGGGCTGCCACTTGTTGCCGTCGTTGGTCGTGCGCCAGACGCGTCGCGTGCCGGTGAACGCGACGCGGCCGTTGTCCGGGTCCATGGCGATGTACACCATCCACGTTGCCTGCCGTTCCGGGTCCTGACGCGGGAGCGGAGAGATGTCGGTCCAACCGTCGGATCGGCGGTGGCGGAAGATCCTCATCCGCTGCGAGGAGGCATAGAGGTGCACGGGATCGTCGGCATCGACCACCATCCACCCGCCGTCGCCGCCGAGGATCTCGAAGTGTTCGTCGGCAGCGCCTTCGGTGGTGATCAGGGTGCCGTTGTCCTGTGCACCCCCGCCGTACAGGTTGCGGTCGGACGCGGCGACGTCGAGGTCGTAGTACATCGTCACGGCCAACCCGTCGCTGCGGTTCGTCCACGTCGCCCCCGAGTCCTCGCTGAGGTCCATGCCGCCGTCGTTCATCGCGTAGACCCGGCCCGGCGCCGCGGCCGGCATGGCGAGCGCGTGCTGGTCGGCGTGGGCGTAGTCGTTGTGGCCGCGGGTCGCGTTCCAGCGCGTGACCTGCTGCCATGTCCTGCCGGCGTCGGTGGTGAGGTGCAGGTCGACACCGCCGCACAGCGCCCGGTCGGCGTCGTGGGGATCGACCACAATCGTGTTGTTGTAGAACATCTGGCGTTCGTCGCCGAAGTGGCCGCCCTCGATGCTCTTCCATCTGGTGCCACGGTCGTCGGAGCGGTACACGCCGAGCACGCCGCCGAATCGGTCGCTCGAGATGGCGTAGAGCCGATCGGGGTCCGACTGCGCGATGGCGATGCTGGTGCGCCTCACTTGGCTGGGGTCGCTCGGCAGACCGTCGCGCAAGTGCGTCCACGTCGTACCGCCGTTGGTGGTGCGCCAGATGCCGTTGCGCGCGCCGCGAACGTCGATGCTGGCGTAGATCGTGCCGTTCCGGGTCGGGTGGAACAGCACCGCGTGGCAGAAGTAGGGCTCGGAGGTGGCGAAGTTCAGCCGCGCCCACGTGAGCCCGCGATCGTGCGATCGGTACAGGCCGGCGTTGCCGAGGTCGCCGGCCAGGCCGCCGAGGCACAGGTGGTTGCCATCGAATGGATCGACGGCGATCGCACCGATCCGGCTCGGGATGCCGCTCGTCTCCGATGCGGCGAGGAGCTGCCAGCTCTCCCCGAAGTTGTCCGACCGGAACACGCCGATCCCCGAGTGCGAGTCCGCCGACTGGTTGGCCTCCCCGGTCCCGCAGTAGACCGTGTCGGGCGCCTGCGGGTCTGCGGCGAGCGCGCCGATGTTCAGCGTCGGCTGGTCGTCGAACAGCGGCCGCCATGTGAGACCGGCATCGTCGCTGCCCCAGACCCCGCCGCCTGCCGCCCCGGCGAGGATCCGATCGGGGTCGGCCGCGTGGTGCACGATCGACGTCATGCGGCCGCCGATGTTCGTGGGGCCGGCCAGCTGCCACTGCTCGTTTCCGGGAACGTCGCGGACGTCGGTGACCATCCGCGCCCGCTCCCGCAACAAGCGAAGCGTCGGCGCCTCGCGCACCGGCCACGACTCGCGGGCCTGGAACCAGCGGGCCCGGATCTTGTGCGTGTTGACGTCCTCCGGAGTGCGGCCCTCGCCTTCCTTCCTCCGTCGGCCGGATCGAAGGGACGCAACCCACTTGTCATCTACCACCGTGATCTCCCTGTCTCATAGTCGGACGAGAATTCGAACCGTGTACCCGCTCATCACCGTCCAGAACAGCGCGGCGTAGCCGGCTTCACCGATCGATCGATTGAGATGCCGACCGGTGAACGTCGCCACGACCATCAGGGGAATGGCCGCGATGGCGAACATGACGGACGTGCTGTCGAGGAGCTGCGCGTCGGCGAAGACGGCCGCCTTGGTGGAGTCGCCGGCGAGCGACGCGAGCGACGCCGCGCCGACCGTGTGTTCACGATCGAAGTTCAGGCTCCGGACCGCGACCCCCTTGAGGGGGCCCGACGTGCCGGAGAATCCCGAGGTCGCGCCCGAGGCGAACGCCAGCGTGGGCCCCCCGGCCAGCCGGATCGGATCCGATGCCCAGGTCTCGATGATCAAGCTCACGGCGAACGCCATCACCACCGCCAGTGCGACGAGTCGTTCGGGGGCGGCGACGAGCAGGCGAGCGCCGATCAGCGCGCCGAGTGCGACGCAGCCGACGATGAGTGCCGATGCCCGGACGGGAAGCGAGCGGCGGTACGCGATGACCTTGACGACGTTGTTGCCGGCCAGGAGGAGCGCGGCCAGCGCCACCCCCTCCTTGGTGCCCAACATGAGGGCGAGGGTCGGCACGAGGATGAGCGAGCCACCGAGCCCGGCCGACGCCGACACCGCGAAGGAGACGGCGACGGCGGTCAGCGTCAGCGCGACCAGCAGTACGTCCATTCGGTCTCCAGGTTGTTCTCAGCGAATGCCGGTGTCGTACATCAGGGTGAGCCGGTCGGGTGAACCGGCGACGACGATGATCTCGAGCGGCTCGGGAGTGCCGAGGTACCCCTCGACCGGCGCCGGCCGGAGCTCGTAGCGGCCCGGTGCCAGCTCGAGCGTGAACCGGCCGTCGGCGTCCGATGTCGCCGTGTCGATCCGGGCGCCGCTCGAGTCGATGACCTCGACCTCGGCCGCCTCCACCGGGGCCACGTCGGTGTCGTCGGATCGATCGATCGTCGGCGGGCCGAGGGGTCCGGCGACGACAGTGACGGTCACCATCGTGAGTGGTGTCACTCCCCCCGCGCCGGGCGGATCGGATGCGCTCGAGCCACAGCCGGAGAGGGCCAGGAGAATCGGGGCGAGGACTGCGAACGTGACGGTGGCACGGGTCAACAGTTCTCCCACCGATCGACGGCTCCCTGGTCGCGCCGCCGGCCGAAGTGGACGTACCCCGGCAGGATGTCGCGTCGATCGGTGCCACCGCGGATGGTGTAGCCGGACGCGATCCACGTCAGGGCGTCGGGAGAATGCGGTCGAACGCTCAGGTAGTCGCCCCACGCGTTGCCGGCCGGACCGTTGGTGCTGTAGCGGGCGACTCGGATCGACCATCCCGGCGCCATGTCGTCCCACAGGCCGACGATGTGGGCGGGCGATCCCCACGTGCCCCCGCCGAAGAAGCAGCTGATGCCGACGTGTCCCCGACAGTTCGCGGCTGCGGCCGGGTAGGCCCAGGCGCCGGTGCTGCTCCACAGGTCGGGCTGGTCGATGACACCCAGCGTTCGCTCGTCGATGCGGGCCACGCGGATGTGGGGGAACGGCCGCGAGCCCCGAGCGTTCGCCGTCCACATGAGGCCGACGACGCCGTCGCCGACCCAGGCGCCAGTGATCCGCGGGTCGGCGCGGCCCAACCAGTCGCGGCCGTCGGGTCCGGGGGCGCTGTAGACGCCGCCCGACCACGTGTTGACGCCGATGTCGTTCCAGAAGATCGTCCCGGAGCTGTCGGCCCAGCGGAACAGCCGCACCTGGCTCCGGTTGTTGTGGCTGGCGAAGTACATGGTGTCGGTCGCCCCCTGCGTGAACCGGAGCGAGCCGTTGTTCGTCGTGTTGAAGAAGTTGTACGAGAAGCCCGTGCCCGCAGCCAGGGCATCGAGCGGCAGCCGCAGGACCGACGCGCCCTGCCACTGTCCGGCTGTGTTGAACACGTTGGACGAGAGCCAGAGGTGGTCGTTCGTCAGGGCCAGGTCGGGGTAATCGAACCAGTTCAGGTTCCACTGGGCGTTGACGTTCGCCGGCGCGAAGTCCCACCAGTACCAGCTCGCGTTGTTCTGGAGCGTCGGGCCCCGCTTGACCGCGACCCGTAACACGTTGGATCCGCCGGGGGCCTGGATGTACTGCAGCAACCAGAAGAAGAGGTCGCGGCTCGGATCGTAGAGAACGACCTGGTCGCAACAGAAACCTCCGGCCGTGGTCGGCAATGTGTTGAATGGATTGACGTACTGCCACGAGTTGCCGTTGTCTATCGACCTGGTGCAATACCAGTTGCCCGACAGGAATATCTGTCTGCCGTTGTTGGCAACGGACGGCTCGCCGACGGTGGAGGTCTGCACCCCGGTCGCCGCGTCGGCGAGAGCGATGTTCTGGAAGAGTACGAAGTCGTCGGGATTCACGTCGACCTCCTCAATGGTGAGATGGCGCGAGGCTGTGCCATCGATGAATGGGCTCGGAATCGGAGAGCTGAATCACCACCGTCTCGCCGATCGCGCGTGCGCTACTGGCCCGGGCCTTCTTGTTGCCCCATCGGCGTCAGCTCGGCACCGTCGGGTTCGTCGAGGGTTACCGCGCCCGGCTGGTCGTCGTCTTCGTCGTCGTCCAGCGGCGGACCCATTGCCTTGCGGGGGCCGATCGCCGCCTCGCGGGCATCGAGGTCGGCCTCGATGCGCGCTTCGGGGACATCGGCGAGGTTCAGCTCTCCGGATTCGTCGATCGAGGCGGCCGATTCGACGGCCGCCTCTTCGGCCTGTTGTTCTCCATCAGGCCGTGGTTCATCGCCCGAGGAAGTGTCAGACACGATCATGACCTCCGTGGTCGTTCCGCAGTTCCACAGAGCCCTTCGACCTGCGTTGACCGGTTGAACATGCCGCCCGCCACACTCCCCGCGTTCGTGCGCTGGAGAAGGACGTTAACTCAGGATTACTCGACAAATGCATGACTGTCAACGGGTGGCTCACGCCTCGAATTCGACCGACGAACGACAACACGAAAGTACCGAAGCGGCGACGGACGCCGACCTGGAGGGAGCCGGCCCGTGTGTGCGACACTGAGCCCTGCGATGAATCCGTTCGAGCGCGACGGCGACCGCTGGGAGGTCGTCGAGGCAGCCGCGATCCCCGATGCCGGGCCGACGATCAGTACCGTCCTCGAGCCCGTCGTCGATCTGTCGCTGGCCACCCGCGACGCCGCTCGCGCGTGTGTCCTGGTCGCTCCGGCGGGCTGGTCGGCTCAGCAGGGATGCACTGTCGTAGGGGTATCCGACGCGGCAGTCATCGTGTTGGTCTCGGCGGGTCTCGACGATGAGAGTCGTCGGGCGCTCTGGCCCATCCTCGACCAGGAAGCCGAGCACATGCCGACCTGGATCGCCTCGACCGATCAGCCGTCGGTCGGAGGCACGATGGCGCTCGACGTCGCCGAGTCGGGGGAATGGATCCGCTACTGGCTCCGCCCGTTCCCGCCCGAGACCGAGACCGACACCGACGAGTCCGAACCGTCGATGCTCGGTCCGCCCGACATCGAGCCCATCGGCGAGGACGACGACACGCTCCGCCGCCGCAGCGACTGGTTCCGCAGACGCCACGGCCCGGAGTGGCCCGACGCTTGATTTCCGCTGTTTCGTGCCGATGTGGAGGGGATGGAGGCGCCGATCCCAGCCGACGAACCTGCCCGGTTGAGCGCCCTGTACCGGCTCGATCTGCTCGATCGAGGCCCGAACGAGCACTTCGATCGGCTGACGCGGCTTGCCGCGCACGTTGTCGGTGTTCCCATTGCCTTGGTGTCACTCGTGGACGCAGACCGGCAGTGGTTCAGTTCGCGCTTCGGTCTCGAGACCACCCAGACCCTTCGCCGTGATGCGTTCTGCGCGCACGCAATCGCCGAGGATGCTGTTCTCGTTGTCTCCGATGCTCGCACCGATCATCGGTTCCGGGACAACCCCCTCGTCGTAGGGCCACCTGCCATCCGTTTCTATGCCGGTGCACCCATCGCTGCTCCGAGCGGGCACCGACTCGGCACGTTGTGTGTCATTGACCACGAGCCGCGCACACTCAGCTCCAGCGAGGAGCGGGCGCTGCGTGATCTCGCCGGTCTTGTCGAGCGGGAGCTGGAGTACACACAGCTTGCGCTCATCGACGATCTCACCGGCCTGGCGAACCGGCGGGCGTTCGTGGAAGCTGGGACGCGACTCCTGGCGCTCGCTCAGCGGCGGCATGAGCCGCTCAGCGTGCTGTATGCCGACGTTGACGGTCTGAAGGTCGTGAACGACACCCAAGGGCACGGTGCGGGCGACGATCTGCTCGGACTGGTCGCACAGGTGGTTAGCGGTGGTGTGCGGGCCTCGGACCTTGTCGCGAGGGTGGGAGGCGACGAGTTCTCCGTGGTGTTGTTCGGCTCCGACGAGCCCGCAGCGCGTCTCGTGATGGAGCACCTCCAGGAAGCCTTCGCCCGCGCGAACGCGTCCGCACCGGTACCGCTCCCCCTGAAGGTGAGCATCGGGCTTGCCACAGCACAACCGGGCGAGGCCTTTCGCGATCTGGTGGCACGCGCCGACGAATCGATGTACCGGGCCAAGGGCAACACTCGCCGGGACTGACGACGCATGATCGAGAGCCTTGACGAGGAAGCGCGTATCGCAACGCAACGACTGGCCGGGAAGACGGTGCAGCAGGTGTAGCGCCACCGCAAAGGTGAGGTCGGCATCGGGTTCACCGACGGCACGCGCCTTTTCGTCGATGTCGCCGGCGAGGGACTCGAGCTCTCCATCGCCAACGGCGACGACGGGTAGGCCGATCAGGGCATCGGTTCGGCTGCGGATTGCTGACGATGTCCTCTAGGCGGGTCGATCGTGGACCGCGACGCTCGGGGGAGAACGTCGGGCGATGACAGCAACGACACATGGAGGCGAGGATTGTGACGACCATCCGCGAAGCTGCCACAGAGTTCCTGGCCAACGAACGAATCGCCGTCACCGGTGTCTCGCAGGCGCCGAAGGGGCACGGTAGCAACGTGGTCTATCAGCGGCTGCGGGCGCGCGGGTACGACGTGTTTGCGGTCAACCCGAACGCTGACGAGGTCGAAGGCGACACGTGCTATCACGACTTGAAGTCGATCCCCGACGGTGTGGAGGCTGTCGTGATCGGGACCCGCCCGGAAGCAGCCGATGACACCATGCGCGAGTGTGCCGAGCTCGGCATCGGACACGTGTGGATGCACCGCGGCCCTGGAGCAGGGAGCGTTTCCGCGACTGCAACCGCCTATGGACGTGACCGCGGGATCAAGGTGATCGACGGCGGTTGCCCTCTGATGTTCGACCCAACCGCCGACATCGGCCACAAGTGCATGAAGGCCATCTTCACGCTCACCCGGAACGTGCCCCGCCACGTCTGAGACGGCGACGGTCCACCGGCAAACCCGGGCTACGGTGACTCGGCGGAACAGCGTTGGTTCTGCCAGAATGCCCGGGTCCGGAGCGGCAACGATGAGGTCCTCCTGATCTCAGAGGATCTCGACGAGGTCATGCAGCTGTCCGACCGGATCATCGGGCCACGGCTTCTTCGTGAGGCGTTCTCGATCAGGCGTCGTCGAGGGTGACGATCACCGCCCGGTCTTGGGGGTGACCGCCGCGGCCAATGAGCCGCTGCAACGAATGGAAGGCGTTGATGAGCGTGAGTTGGAAGCCGTACTTCTCGCGGACCTTGGCGTGGATGGCATCGAAGTCGGCGCCCTCGACGACCTCGGCTGTACCCGAGCGGGGCGACGTCTCATCCTTTGTCCGCCCGCGGGAGTCCGATGGCTGTACCGCGACGCGGTTGCTGTTGGCGATTCGCTTGACCTTCCACGATTGCGAGGAAGTGATGAACCCGACTCGACCTTCACCCGCATCGACCGGCCAGACCGGTCCCGGTTTGGGGGTTCCGTCCTTCCGGTAGGTCGTGAACGCCATGTACTTTTCGTCAGCAAGGGCCATGACTCGAAAGCCTAAGGTCGCGAAACCTCAGATCCTGTCGCGGTCAGCCGGGAAGACGATCGCGGAGGGAGTGGGATTCGAACCCACGGTGACTTGCGCCACACACGCTTTCCAAGCGTGCCGATTCGGCCGCTCTCGCATCCCTCCTCGCCACCGGCCGGGGCCGGGTGAGCGAACGGTCAGGGTATCCTGATGGCGGTCCCGTTCTGGAATGTGACGGCCGGGTCCTGTGCAACTGCAGCCCGTGAACCGGGTCAGGGCCGGAAGGCAGCAGCTCTCAGCGGAAACTGCGGTGTGCCGCAGATCGCCTGGTCGTCACTTTCGAGAACGGGACCGTCCGCGTCACTCGTCGGAACACCGAATGGCCGAGACGGGTTTTGCGTCCATGCGACTCCTCGCCGCCGTGATCGGCGTCGCCACACTCGCCACGGCCTGCAGCTCGTCACAGCGCGGCACCGAGGACACAGCCGCCCAGTCGGCCGAGCAGCCGATCGCCGAGGCCCCTCGCACGCTCGACGATCCGACTGTCGACACGAACTCCGTCGTCGGCGCCGCGCCGACTGCATCCGAGGCTCCGGTCCAGCGTCCCGGCGTGGTGTTCCCGTCAACCGACGGGACCCCGGCGGTCGACACGGAGATCTCCGATGTCGAGCTCGGCGATGTCGTGTTCGACACGTTCGGCCGGGGGCCCCTGACGCTGGAAACGGCGACCGCCGACCAACGGGTTCGGCTGCTCGACGCGATCCCACCGATCGACGCGCCGTTCTACGTGCTGCCGACCGAGGACGACTGGCTGCTCCCCGACGACGCCGTTCTCGGCTTCGTGGCCGCGGACGGCCAGCCCATCGCCTACC
>Ga0224508_10003071_pt1 | contig 13918 bp, 15 predicted proteins | sample SF_Jan12_sed_USG_4_FD_170157 | JGI IMG/M metagenome (GOLD analysis project Ga0224508, IMG submission 170157) | Sediment microbial communities from San Francisco Bay, California, United States - SF_Jan12_sed_USGS_21 | ecosystem: Environmental > Aquatic > Marine > Sediment | place: USA...
TTGAGTATCTGTTGACCGTTGTTGCGGCGTATGGCGGGATGCAGGCGGTGTCGAAACTCGAAGCGATCAGGCCGCCACTTCCTTCTGCCGTTTCAGTGACCGGGCTGACCCCGATCATCGCCGTCAGCCTTTTGATCGGATTAATGACGGTTCGTTGGAGTGTTCGGCGGCGAATGTTTCGCAGTTTTGTTATTCTTGGAGTACTGATGGCGATCATCGGCTGTGCCGGCGCTATACTGGGACACTTCCTACAGCCCTGGCCGTGGATGAACGCCCTGACAGCGTTGCCGGATGTGAGAAAACTGACCGTAGTCGGCTTACTCTTTCTTATCGGAGGCGCGATGGTGAGTGCCATTGCAAACGGCCAGTTTCGCGTCACAGCGCCGACAATTTCGGACGTTGGCAAGCGCGTCGTGGGCGGGGCGTTGATGGGAATGGGAACAGTGTTGGTACCCGGTGGGAACGATGCGTTGATTCTCTATGGCGTTCCTCATGGCGATATGCTCGCGGTTTTCGCCTATTTGACCATGTTGCTTGCAATTGCTGGGACACTACTTCTGACGCGAAGCGTATCACCTCCCTGGAGCAGGCCTTCAGTGTAATCTAGCCGGCCTCCACAAAGTTCTAGATTTCAAACCGTCAGGGCCGGGAATATTTTGTTTTGTAAACTCAGTCTAACTCTTATCGAGAGAATCCTTGGTGTCGCCTTTGATGGCGCGACGGTCGTAATCCGCAAAACCCCCGTGGCACTTGGCATGTAGGCTAGGCGCGCCCAAGACCGAGCCAAATCCGAGGCTACTGATCGACAACTTTGCTGGGGGATCTAAGTGGAACCACTAAAGACAATACCCAACGGCAAGCAGGCGCCGATGGTATTTCGGTAGATGAAATGCAATCGCGTTTGACAAGTTTACGCGAGCAAATGGTGCGCTAAAAGGTATCGCGGCCTGCCTGTTCACCTCTTATCACAATATCAACTATTACGGTGGGTTTTTATACTGCTCGTTTGTTCGACCTTACGGTCTGGTAGTGACCGCCGATGATGCAACCACGATATCCACTAACATTGATGGTACGCAACCCTGGCGACGCGGCCGGCGTGACAACATCGTTTACACCGAATGTGAACTCGGAATGTATTAAATTCATGCGTGACGCCGGTCACGAAGAGTGCGCAGCAAGTTATGTTACTGCACACCCTTGAGAAATTAGTTACCCTGTCAATCGTTGCACCGCTTCATCAGTCGACCACACTGCGTTAGCCATAAAACGGAAATTAGTAAGTGCTGCCAAATAACCGTCACCCTCGGGAATTTTGGCTGCAGCGGTAGCGTCTTTCACCACGGCGACTTCGAAACCCATTTCCAATAACTCGTGCATGTGGGCTTGAGTGCACAAGTTTGCTGACATTCCCGCAAGAATGACTTGATCTACACCTTGTTTGCGTAGTTGCAATACCAAGTCGTTCTGCTCCGGGCCGTACACTTTATGGGGTGATGTAATGATGGTTTTTCCATCGTGGATATACTTTTTGTACTGCGGCATAAAATCAGCACCTGAATTTTCAAATCCCTCAAGCGTATAGGCTGATTTTCTATCAAACATGCCGATTTTATGCATCAATTTTTCAAGGGCACCTTCAAACTTCCAACCGTGATCCGTGGGGTAATAGTAGTGCGGTGATATCGCGACCGTAGTGTCCGACTGCTTCGCCGCAACAAACAAACGTTCGATATTCTTCACGGTATTTTGCTCTTGAACACTTTCACCGACCACACCCCACGTAACTCCGTCCGGGCTTAAAAAATCAATTTGCGGGTCGGTTACAACCAAAGCAGCTCTCTCAAGGTTAAGTTCCATATTGCTGGGAGGCAAAGCTGGTTCAGCGGGTTCGGCATAAGGATTTTCTGCTGCATGTGCAACGCTCGTGGCTAAACCGACAGCGGTTGCTCCGACAATTCCGATCTTCAAAAAATCACGACGCTCACTCTGTGCTAAATTATCATGCGTATTTTTAGTTGTCTGCTCGGGAATAAGGCACATAAATTGTCTCCTGTAATTTGAATTGACGTTGAAGGAGTTAATGCAATCCGTGTGCCAATCGATACAATAATTGCGCAAAGATCAAACAGTGCTGAAAATACAACGAGTTTTTTGTTTTCTAGACCGAACAAACCGCGAAACGTTATTGTACGACGTGTGATATATCGCGTTTACGTGTAATCGCGTGACTATCTCCCAATTCTTTTATCGGAACTAGCGCATGAGCAAAAACGCTACCGGCAAATGTTTTACCGGTAGCGCAATTTAGATCGCTAATACTTTACTGGGCGATTTTGTACGCCAAGACTTTATCGTTCTTCATCATAGGGATGATGATAATGCCCTGGTTTAACAACACTTCATGATCGGCAGACCCGTTTCCAAGTTCAAGCAGTGTTTGAGCTTCGCCCGAGGGCTTGATGTGCATTAATGTTCCCGCCATCCAGTCAGTAACGTAGTAATTACCGTTGCCATCGGCTTCGACACCGTCAAGATTGCCAACGGCCATTCCATTACCAAGGTCTTTAATAGTGCCGTCCGCTAATGAGATCGTTTTTAGGTTACCCGGCACCTCGGTACTGAAATCATCCTTCATATTGCCCCATGCGCCCAATATGATTTTATCGTCCTCGACGTGCAGACCATTGGGATTCTCCAATTGTTCATCGTGTATCCATACTGAAAACGCACCATCACTCAATCGGTGGATGGTGTTTGTAATCATATCCGACACATAGACATTACCGTTTGCATCAGCCGCAACGTCGTTCATAAACTGCGCGCCCTCGGCCTCGTACCGGTTTGTGATGGTACCTTGCTCGATATCAATCTCGACCAGTGCAGTAATATCTGACGCATAGAGTTTGTCGCCTGATATTGTTAGCCCCTTGGGACCATCAAGACCTTTAACCCATTCAAGTTCAGTAACAGTTCCATCTAGCTCCAGTTTTGAGATAAACCCATTCCCATCTTTGGCCATACCTTCGCCATTAATATTCGAGACATACAAAATGTCTCGTTTCTCATCGTATATCGCAGATTCCGGTTGCTTGAATATTGTTTCCGTCTCCCAAGCCAATGTCGGCAAGCCGTCAATAGCGTGGGACGGATTTCCAGCAAATCCAATCAACAAAAAAGGGGTAATGTAATAGATAGCTCTCATGGTAATACACCTCCGTAGTGTAGCCCTCCATTGGGCAATGATAAGTATACCTCTTTATCCGTATTTCTAATCGTTAGCAGTGTCGCCTCGTTTCCACTCGCGAAATTTCGTTTCGCACGTGAGATTTCGTGAGTTTTCCAGAATCGGCTTACGCCGAAACAAAAGTCCATCGGGCGCAAAGCATTTGTTTCTCCTACTGTACAGCAACTCCGCCGACGTTATTCCAAGATGGCACAGGTGTTGCATTGTCTGGTTAGGAAGTAATTTGAACATGAAACGCTCACCACTTGGAGGAACAAACGATGAAACCAATCGACGCGGAAATCGAACAACTCGCTTTGCAAGAGCACACCTGGCGCGAAGACAGTGACTTGATGGAGCTCAATCAGTGGATGATTGATGACTTTGTTGATCTCTTTGCGGGAAATGGTCGAGATCAGTCGCAATTGGATGAGCAATTCGCTCACTAGGATTTTCGGATTCATCACATTTCGCGATGACCCAGTTCGAAAACACTTGTTTAAAACCTTTTTAACTTAACTTTAACTGGAGCAATATTGAAATGAAACTTCGTACAACATTAAAGCCCATAGCCCTTGCATTAGGACTCGGCCTCGTAAGCATGCCTTATGTCGGTCACGCGGAAGACAACTGGTATGTCGGCGTCGGTGCCGGTAAAGCAGATATCGACGAACGTGGTCTTGACGATGACGACACCGCTTTCAAAGCCTATGGCGGTTATCGATTCTCGGACTACTTTGGTGTCGAGCTGGGTTATGTCGACTTAGGCGACCTGAATGAAGGGCGATCTCGAAATGCACTGGAGGTTGACGGCGTCAGTATTGGAGCGGTGGGTACATTGCCAATCAACGATAATTTTTCGCTACACGGTAAAGTCGGTACTTACTTCTGGGATTTAGACGCTAGCGGTGCCGTGGCTGCTCAATTTAGCGACGATAGTGACAACGATATCTATTTCGGCGGCGGTGTACGTTATGCGTTCGACAACAACGTATCGTTAGTCGGCGAATGGGAGCGATACGAAATCGATGACTTTGATGTCGATCTGTTCTCAGTTGGTGTCGCCTATAGTTTCTAAATATTTGATCAAGGGATCGTCAAGAGTGGCGATCCCTTCGCGATTCTTCAATTTATGCTCTCGGAGAAGTTCATGGCGGCAATACACTTTGATCTTATTGAGTTGGGAGCAGGGAATGCCGGTATGGCCGTGGCAGGCGGCGCCAGACTGGCGGGTCAGTCAGTAGTCGTCATTGAGGCGCGCGATACTGGTGGGACCTGCCCATTACGTGGTTGTGTTCCAAAGCAAGTATTGGTCGCTGCTGCCGAGACACTCGACCATATCGCGACTGCACAACAACACCATATACATACCGGTCCGGTAACGGTGGATTGGCCGAGCTTGATTGAGCGCAAGCAAGGTTTTGTAGACGGTGTGCCTGCACAGTTCGAGAAGAGTCTAATTAACCAGGGAATCGAATTTGTAAACGGTAAAGCAGTATTCGTCGATGGACAAACCATTTCGGTAAACGATCAGCTTTATCAGGCAAACAAATTTGTTATTGCGACGGGTTCAAAGTCCAGGTCACTGCCAGTTCCAGGGTTCGAGCACGCCATTACCAGCGACGACATTCTTGATATGACACTACTACTGGAATCAATCGTGTTCATCGGTGGTGGTGTTATCGCGTTTGAATTTGCTCATGTTTTGGCGCGGGCAAGTGTAAAGGTGACCATTCTTGAAGTCATGTCACGTCCGTTATCGATGCTGGACGAGGATGGTGTGAAGAATCTAATCGACGAGACACGCCGACTTGGCGTGGAAATCATCACAGATGCAAATACCAATAGCATTGTGTCGACGAAAAGTGGATTCGATATTAGTTTTGAGCTTGAAGGACGAACTAACACCATAAGTACCGTTGTAGTTGCTAATGGCGCGGGACGGGTTGCCGATATCGATGAACTCAGCCTCGACGCAGCTGCTGTAGGGCAAACCCAAACCGGGATCATCGTGGACGAGTACCCACGTAGTGTGTCGAATCCAGATGTATTTGTTACCGGTGATGTATTGGCAACGCCACAACTCTCCGCCGTTGCCACATATGAAGGCATTATCGTTGCGCACAATTTAACTCAGGAGCAACTAGAGAGTCCTGACTATTCGAGTATACCGAGTTCCGTATTTACCCTGCCCACCCTGGCCAGTGTGGGTTTAACTGAAGCCGCGGCGACAGACAAAGGTCTACAGTTTGAAACACACATCAACGACCTGCGGGATTCGCGCTCTGCCAAAACGTTTGCGGAGAATGCCGCCTTTGCCAAAGTGTTGGTGGATAATAGCAACAACAATATCGTTGGAGCTCACTTGTTAGGACACGGTACGCAGGAGAATATTCATATCTTCGCGTTTGCCATGAAATATGGCGTCACTGCCAAAGAGCTCGCGCAAACGGTGTACGCTTACCCAACATTCGCGTCCGACATAAAATTTATGGTATGAAAACGTAAAGCTTTTCAAGATTTGGATTTAAAATCTTAAGGTCAGCTCTCTGCTCTATTTTTGAAGACATCTTTAGTAATTACATAAAAGCCAAATACTAAGAGCGCATGTTACAAATGAACTGACAGCTCGTAGATGATTTCATTTGGTCCACGTATTCAGGTAATCAGTCCAGGTATCTTGTGCGTTCATGCTACTAGGATCAACCGTCGCAAGGGTATTGTTGCGGGGTACATTAAATACAATAGTACACACAAACATACCAACGAAATAAATGGTTCCCGCCATTAGAATTAGTCCTGCGCCGATTTCGCCCGACCGGGCAAAGGCAACAATAATTAGAAGTGCTGCAACAATCGACGAACCAAAGAACAACGGCATAAATGCTGAGCGAAGATTCGTTTTGTTGATAGCGTTCATTACGGCAATAGAATGTGCCGTGTCGATTTTGCCGAATACCTGTATGATAAATACAGAAAACGCAAAGTAAATTCCCGCCATAATGCCGCTGCTGAGTGCAGCGGCCCATACAAGAACGGTGACAATAGTCGAAGACATTACGTATGCTCCCTCTGCTTTTCTTGATATTTTAGGAGAGCGAACACGCAGACTAGTCCAACTATTATTTCTAAAACAACCGCATGCACAAGTCCTTCGGCTGGTATTCCATCAATTCCTATGCTCAATATTCGGGATAAACCATAAGACAGGTACAGCAAAGTGGATACCACTGCAGAGGTAAAAGTTAGTTTAGCCACGAAGGCACCTAACATTATTAACGCACCACTCGCTAACAATGAACCGCCAGGAGCTCTTATTTCATTCAACAAGCTCGTATTTCCAACAAGCTCAATGTCGTATGTTGCATAGAAAGCCACGGGCATAATGAGAATCGCTGCCCCAACGCCGGTCGCAATCAGACCAGAGATAAATAATATAACTTTAAGCACTTTTGAGTTTTTCATGTTCTCTACTTTCTCTTTTAATTAACAAAGCCGCTGCACGCTCACAGCGACTCGCACCGATAAAAACCTCACGCTACAGCCTTTTGTACTTCAATATTCCAAGCACCCGAGTCAAGCGTCTTTTGAACATAGTCTTTGAAATCCGTAGCCGGGCGCCCAAGCGCTTCTTCAATACCCGACATCACATTGGAGTTTCTGCCGTCAAATACCACAGTGAACAACTCACGTAGTAACCATTGCAGATCTTCCGGAATACCTTCTTCACGCAATGCCTGAACATAGTGATCGATCGGGACGCTTGAATAATTGATCCGTCGGCCAAGCGCCTCAGAAATCTCCTCGACACATTGCGCAAAGGTCAGAGCGCGTGGGCCGGTGACTTCAAACAGTCTATTTCTATGATCAGATTTTGTTATGGCCGTAACGACAACGTCTGCGATGTCATCGGCGTCTACAAAAGGTTCAACGGTATCTCCAGCAGGCAATACTAACTCGCCCGCCATTATTCCATCCAAAAAGAAGTTTTCGCTGAAGTTCTGGTTAAACCAGCTGGCTCTCACAATATTCCATTCAAGCCCGCTGGTTTTTAATATTTCCTCAGCACGCTGAGCGCCTTCTTCTCCGCGACCGGAAAGGAGTACAACATGTTGCAAACCATTTTCCTTGGCGATTCGTATAAACGCTCTAATGTCTGACTCTGCTTTTGGTACCGCGAGATCAGGCTGATAGGTGACATAGGCCGTGTAGGTACCCTCGAGTACGGACGGCCATGTTGCTTGGTTCTGCCAATCGAATGCGGGATTGGTTGACCTGGAAACAGGACGTGTTGCATAACCAAGGTCTTTTAGTCGCTGATTGACGCGGGCGCCTGTCTTACCGTTTTTACCAATTATGAGTATGGGTGACTTGTTCATGATTTCTATCTCCTGTGTGGTTGGTAGTGCGTTTAAGTGAACGATTGAGATCGTTGTGGATATAGACTATGCGTCACATTTGTTGGATTTAAAATCATTATTAATCCATAATTATTGATTAATCGTCTAAATCAGCAGACCTACTATTATGGCTCAGCGCAAAACGCCAACCATACCGCGCATCAATCCGAAACTACCGCCTTCAGCGGATCCGCTCTGCGAAACACTGCACCTATTAAAGTTCACCGGTGTTCTTTATTGCCGGTCTGAACTAACCGCACCGTGGGGGATCGATTTGCCCCCGCTCGAAGGATGCATGATGGTAGAGATTGTCACCGTCGGACAATGCTGGCTGGAAGTCGAAGGAGAAGAGCCATGTCTGCTGCAGCAGGGCAGTCTTGTGTTAATCCCGCATGGAACCGGACATCGCATCCGCAGTAGTCCAACTGCAGAAAGCAAGCCATTATCTGAAATTCCGATTGAGCAAGTAAGCGACCGCTACGAAATTATGCGTTATGGCGGCGGCGGTGACTTTGCGCATATCACTTACTGTGGCGTGCGCTTCGATCATGTCCCGGCTCAACGTCTTACTGCTCTTTTGCCTAAAGTATTGCATGTTGAAACATTCGACCAAGACGACGAGTGGTTACAAAATACAATTCGATTTATCTCTCGTGAAGCGAACGAGATGCGACCCGGTGGAGAAACCATCATCACACGACTGGCCGACATCCTCGTCATTCAGGCCATCCGCTCGTGGATCGACGCGTCGCCCGAAGCCGAACAAGGTTGGCTCGCCGCCTTACGCGATAAACAGGTTGGAAGAGCGCTTGCTATGATACATCGAGAACCCGAAAAGAATTGGACAGTGGCCTCGTTAGCCAAAGAAGTCGGCATGTCACGCTCGGGATTTTCGGCGCGGTTCACCAATCTCGTCGGTGAATCCGTGATGCATTATCTCACTCATTGGCGTATGCAACTTGCGCGCAGGCAACTACAAGAGACATCGGATCCACTCTCGGTTCTCGCATACCACCACGGATATCAATCCGAAGCAGCTTTTAGCCGAGCATTCAAACGCGAGTTTGGTGTGTCGCCAGGAAGTATTCGCCACACTACAATAACCTCAGTCTAGATAACTTAGATTACCGGGGACTCCCGCTCGTTAGAAATTGAAATTGTAAAACCGTATTACGTTTGAGCGTGACAAATTAAATTTCTACTTAAATCAGTATGCTCCTAAATTATAAAGGCTTAACCGGTTACAGTAGAGCGCTTTATTCCCAGTTTTTGCATGCGCGAGCGCAGGGTGCTGGGATTCAGACCAAGGATTTTGGCCGCGCCACTATTGCCAGTGATGACACCATTCGTTTTGTCAAGCACAGCGAGAATATGGCCACGTTCAACTTCCTCCAAAGTGTTGTTACCGTTTGAAATCGATTTTTTGTGTGTGATCGGTTTTAGTGATTCACTGATGGACAGCACGGGGCCATCCGACAAGATGGCAGCTCGCTCGATCACATTTTCCAATTCACGAACGTTACCCGGCCAAGGATAGTTGGACAGGTACGTGATGCACTCGGGTGAGAAACCTTCAATTTGTTTAGGATAACGCTTTGCGAGTCTTGCAATAAAATAATCAACCAATAACGGAATATCATCTGCACGCTCACTCAGTGATGGTACTTCGACCGGAAAAACATTTAAACGGTAGTAAAGATCCATGCGAAATTTATCTTCTTTAACCATTTCCGCGAGATCTCGATTAGTCGCGGCAATAACTCGCACATCGACTTTAATTGCCCGACTGCTGCCGACACGCTCAAACTCCTGTTCTTGTAAAACACGTAGGAGTCGCACTTGCGCTTCCATCGGTAATTCGCCTACCTCATCGAGAAAGATGGTGCCACCATTCGCCACTTCAAAACGTCCCGCTCGTTGTTGTACTGCGCCGGTAAATGAGCCTTTTTCGTGACCGAATAATTCGCTTTCAATCAATCCTTCAGTAATAGCGCCACAGTTAACTTTCACCAATGGCCGATCTTTACGCTCGCTGCGGTCATGAATTGCGCGTGCAATGAGTTCTTTTCCCGTTCCTGTTTCACCTTGAATTAAAACCGTCGCATCGGTCGGGGCCACTTGTTCGATCTTGCGTAACAGTTTTTGCAACGGACCACTATTGCCGATGATTTCCGAAAAATTGTGCTCAGTTTTAATCTCTTCCTGCAGATAGACGTTTTCGGTTTGCAGGCGTTCTTTAAGTGCATTCACTTCCGTCAGTGCGTCTTGCAGTTCTTTTTCTGCGGATTTGCGTTCACTGATATCCCAAAACACCACAACCGCGCCTTCTAATTCCCCATCTTGGGTAATTGGTGTACTTGAATACTCTACCGGGAAGCTTGAACCGTCTTTGCGCCAGAATACCTCGTCATAAATGCGATGAACTTTTCCATCTTTGAAGGCAGCGTAAATCGGGCACTCTTCACGAGGATAATGTGAGCCGTCTGGCTTGGTGTGATGCAACAGACTGTGCATCGGCTGACCAATCAGTTCGTCTGAAGAATAACCCAGCATCTTGGCGGCGGCGGGGTTAACGAAAGTGGTGTAGCCGTCACAATCTACTCCGTAGATACCTTCGCCGGCGGCACCGAGAATGAGTTCATTCTGGCGTTGTAGCCGGGCAAGTGTGTCTGCGCGATCCGGACTCATTGCATTATTCACGCGTTACAACTCTCCTTTGCTGGCTTCCGACCGAGAACGAGATTCATGTCAACTTATGAGTACTGGACGCCCATGAAATCGCTCAGTTTCGGATGCTCTCATTCTAACGAATTTCGCGATATGCCGCGAGTTGACGAAATCTCACTACGTACTAGTAAGTATTTAGTTGGTATAGCCAAGTAATACAGCAATTTTCGAATTGGCATGAGTTGTGCTGTTGAGTGAGCAAGAGATTAAAACCCATTGAAACAACTTAATCAGGAGATAAACCCATGCAAATACCCATAATTCAAGATATCGTATCGACGCTTCAACGTCGGTATCAACGTCAAGTGACAGTTCGTGAATTACTGGCATTAAATGAACGAACACTCAGAGACATTGGTTTACACAAAGACGACATTCCATCTGTAGTCGATGACATCCTAAATTCCAAAAGTCCAGTTCGTAATCGACAAGCAAAACCAGCGATCCCACGAATGGTGCCCGCGCATGGCGTAGGGGAGTGTTTGAACTGCGCTGCATAGCTTGTTTTATTAGTCGATTCAATTATTTCTTACTACATCTAAAGGAGTCCGTCATGCATCAACACATTAGAAAAAAAGTATTGATTGTTGTTACGTTAGTTCTCGGTTTCCTCACTACGCCAGTGACGACGTTCGCCGAACAAGCCGAAATAACAGTTCACCATAGAACCATCACTGTGAATGATTTGGACATCTTTTACCGCGAAGCAGGTAATCCGGATGATCCAACTGTATTACTGTTACACGGATTTCCGACATCGTCACAAATGTTTCGCAATCTTATTCCGAAGCTTGCAGAGAATTATCACGTCGTGGCGCCGGATTACCCCGGTTATGGGCAAAGTGCAATGCCCCGGCGCGATAAGTTTGCTTATACCTTCGACAACCTATCCAACATAGTGGATACATTTACCCAACAATTAGGTTTGTCATCATATGCACTGTACCTCATGGATTACGGTGCACCAATTGGATATCGCCTGGCCGTGAAACATCCGCAGCGTGTCACTGCACTGATTGTGCAAAACGGTAATGCGTATGAAGAAGGATTGCGCGAGTTTTGGGATCCCATTAAGCAATACTGGACGGACAATTCCCCTGAAAGTCGTGATGCCCTGCGTGATCTATTAGTGCTGGATGCCACCAAGTGGCAGTACACGCATGGTGTCGCGGATACTTCTTTGGTCAGCCCGGATGCTTGGATAACGGACCAGTATCTACTGGATCGTCCGGGTAACAAGGAAATTCAGCTCGATCTGTTCTATGACTATCGCACCAACGTCCCGCTGTACCCCTCGTGGCAGGCCTATCTGCGTGAACATCAGCCACCGACTTTAATCGTGTGGGGTAAGAACGATCATATATTTCCGCCGCAAGGTGCAGAACCGTATAAACGTGATCTCAAAAATCTGGAGTATCACTTGATTGATACTGGACATTTTGCGCTTGAGACTCATGCCACGCAGATTGCCGAACTGATGCGTGATTTTTTAGACCGTAACGTCACGTCGTAAGTTGCGGTCGTAGACGCTCATCTAGCAACTGCAATAGCAACAGCGTAGTCCATAGCGATGAATTTATTTCTTTATTTTTAATTCAATAACATGGAGATTATCATGACTAAAACCATTCACATTTTTAAAGATTACATTGGCTTCGGTCGCAATACTGCAACTTCCAAGAAAAACCAATTTACGTTCTTGGGAATCGTTGTAGGTCTTGTGCTTGCAAATGCTGCCATTGCACAACAGCATTTAAGTAAATCTGTTGATGACCTGGACTGGGTTGAGGGCGGTCCAGGATTACACTTTGCGTTGGCATGGGGAGACTGGACAAAAGATGACTATGGAATGATTGTGAAGATAGAGGCTGGGAGTGCAGCCCCGTTGCACAGTCATACGTCAGACTATCACGGTATTACAGTTCAAGGAAACTGGGTTCACACTTTTGGTGAAAACGACGACAGAGTATTAGCACCAGGTTCTTATGCTTTTCAATCCGGAAAAGAGAACCATGGTGATCGCTGTGAAGGACCGCAAGATTGCCTCATCCTTATCCATCAACATGGCCCCCGCGATTTTGTTTTACCTGACAACTAGCCGATATCATCCCGATAGGGCAGTCGCGCCAAATTGGCGCGACTGCCTCAGTAGCAAGATTGGATAGGAGTGGATTCTAATGACTCATCGATTCGCGGACATCGCATTTACAGATAGTGTTAAATCAACGCAGATACAATACGATTCACGGAGTCGTAACGAACGCTTACAGGCAATCGCAGGGCCAAATGATCAATTGAGTACCAGGGAGATTGATTACATCGCTCAACGCGATGCCTTTTATCTCGCAACCGTTAGTGAAACGGGTTGGCCCTATGTGCAACACCGTGGTGGCCCGAAGGGATTTCTAAACGTGTTAAATCCAACCCAACTGGCATACGCAGACTTTCGCGGTAATACCCAACTCATTAGCATGGGTAATGCGTCTGTTAATAATCGCTGTTCATTGATTCTTATGGATTATCCAAATCAGCAACGCTTGAAAGTTCTCGGCCGCATGCATATACAAGATGTTCGGTCGGATTCCGAAGACCTGCTAAAGAAGGTTCAACATCCGGAGTATGACGGACGTGTTGAGCGTCTGGTCGTAATTGACGTGGTTGCTTTTGATTGGAATTGTCCGCAGCATATTACGCGTCGTTATTCGGAAGACGAGTTTTCCGTATTATTACAATCTGAAGACTAGTTTTCCGAGGATCTCAAGCGGTCACAGTGTAGTTTTCATCCTGATGTCTGAATGTTATACAGCTAACACGCGCATGTAATCTGACCCAGCGGAACCGTCCAACGGATGCTGGGCATTAGAATTCAAAAGAGAATGGAGACCGTAGTATGAAAATAGAACTTCCTATAGTAAATGCATTTATTGATGGCGTTACGGGAGGCACTTCGGCAGGGGTTGTTTTAAATGCGCAAATGTATTCACCTGATGAAAAACTATAAATTTCAGCCGTTGTAGGACTGTCAGAAACTGCCTTTGTCTCCCCCTCATCCGTTGCCGACTTCAAACTTGAGTTCTTTACGCCAACGATGCAGATTGCCCATTGTGGCCATGCAACCATTGCGCATTTTGGTTGTTTACGCCAGCAAGGGCTAGTGCCAAATGATCATACATCCAAAGAGACAATTGATGGGCGACGTTAAATATATATGGACGGACAGATGGCCTACATGGAGCAAACTTCCCCCAAATACGCCGAGCTAGATAAGTCGACTCTCGCTGGGTCGTATCACTCGTTAGGAATTGACAATGAGGGTTTAATGGCCGACACGCAACCGTGTGTCGTGAATACTGGAAATTCATTCCTGGTGATTGGACTCAAAAACAAAGCTAGCGTCAGCGCTGTAGTTCCAGACTTCGAGTCGATATCGCAAATTAGCGATGAATTTGATTTGATTGGATATTATGTTTTTCTCCTGAGACGGTTATTTTTGGTCGTGATGCTGGCGCACGCATGTTTGCTCCCCGATATGGGATTAAGGAAGAATCAGCAACTGGGATGGCCA
>Ga0224508_10003072_pt1 | contig 13915 bp, 19 predicted proteins | sample SF_Jan12_sed_USG_4_FD_170157 | JGI IMG/M metagenome (GOLD analysis project Ga0224508, IMG submission 170157) | Sediment microbial communities from San Francisco Bay, California, United States - SF_Jan12_sed_USGS_21 | ecosystem: Environmental > Aquatic > Marine > Sediment | place: USA...
ATTTATCAATGGATACCACTCTGAAATTTCTACTTTCTAAATAATTAAGATATTGTAAAAAATCATTTTTGAATACTAGAATTTCATTAAAAAATCTGATTTTATCGATTGGTCTGAGCGTTAATTTACTTCATCAACTCATCCGTGAATTTTTGATATTTCTCTACTTGGCCTTTGATCTTTTGCTAGATGGCAGGATCACTCATGTCTGCAGACATTAACTCGTTCATAATCTTCTGATGCTCAAGTTTGTACTGGTTGAACTGCTCTCGTAATTCTGGATCCTGTATCATCATCTGGCCCGTGCCTGAGTCAGACATCATTCCTTTGCCTTGACTCATTATTCCAGAACCCATCGTTCCAGAACCCATCATGTCCTGATTCGTCATCATGCCCATTATTTCTGAATTCTGCATCATTGATTGCATCATTGCATGATGTTGGGATATGATGCCCATCATTTACTCTCGCATTTCTGGATCATCCATCATTGGATTCATCATGTTTTGCATTGGCTGGGGATTATTCCTAAACTTGTTCATCATATTTTGCCTAAAGTCTGGTCTTGTATGGCTTGCTGCATTTGCTGCGGCGAGATTGCTCCAAAATTCATTGGACCTGACACAGTACATTGTAACGTGGCATAGCCTATCCTGATTCCTGCAACAAAAATGCCAACTGCAATTCAACCAATCAATTACAACTATCTCTCCAATACTGTTCTCTGACATGTATTGCCTTCTTGTATTTTTGACTTCTATGTTTTTTGTACTTTTTTTTCACGTGGATCCAACAACTGCATGTCTAAAACCAATTTTGAAAAATATGTCTCTGCATTAAATACGAAATTAAAGTAAATGATGCATGGCAAATTTTCAAAGAATCAAAGATGAGCTGGAAAAAAGCGGAGAACTGATGTTGAAACTAGGTTCCGGTGAGAAATTGGAACTTCACAAACACAACGTCTCATTTGATGACTCCACACAGGAAATCAAAGTTGATGCATCTTCTGAGACATATTGGATTTCAGCAGATTCCGTTGCATACTACTGGATTCATCGAGAAGGGGTAGAGAAGGAATAATCCTTTCTTTTTTTGGTTTGGAAAATAAAATTAGATTATAAAAAATCATGAAGAAAATATATCTGGGTTTGATTGCATTCGTGTCTTTTGTCGTTGTCGTATTTGTTAACAGCTATATTCCTCCCAGTTATGACATGATTGAACAGCAAGAAGTATCAATTGATTTTGAAAAAAGACTGGGTGTTCTTCATGAAGATTTGAAGCCGTGCAAGAGGAGGATAATCCTGGATTAGTTGCAGAATGTGAATATCCAATTAATAATGAGATTAAGGAATTAGAGTTTAAGCAAAAATCCAAGACGTTTGTCGTAGGGCCAATCACATACTACTATGCAGGAGGCGAGGTAGAAGTCTCTGATCAAGGGATGGCAGTTTTCAATCTGGAATTACTGGCAGAAAACACAGGCTCGTCTGATATCGTGATTCTTCACTGTTCAGGCGCAGTATCGTGCAACTATCATGTATGGGATGGTAAAACCAAATTCATATTCTCTTCAAATAACTTTGCAGCTGGCAACATTGGAATCAATCCGGGCCAGACAAAATCCCTCAATATTATATTTGGGCCAGGGCAAGGATATGGAAACTATGTTGATTTTGAGTATGACCCTTCAAAGGAATACTTTCTTTTGATAGAGGAATCGTTTGGCAGTGCAGATATTCCGCTTGAACTAATTACCAAAACCTCAAAACAAATCTCACAAAAAATAGAATGGAAAAATCACAATTGTCATCATTACAAGATACATGTCTATGTCAAAATAAAATATCAGAACTTGTTACAACCGTTGAGGAAAGTGAGATCGTATGCAGGAACTGCGGAGTTGTGTTTGGATTTGATGAGGTCATAATCTAACCTCACAACCGCGATTTTGATTTAAGCGCCCCTGATTTTGACAGGGCATGGGCGCAAGTGTTAGGATGCTCCCATCGGGATTTGAACCCGAGTCACTGCCTTGAGAGGGCAGTATGCTTAACCGGACTACACTATAGGAGCTTGATGACAAACAAACCCAATCTCAATTTAAAGGAAATGTTTTGACTTCATAAATTTGTAAAATTTTATGAGTTGATTCCTTTATAGAAAATCCAAAATTATCAAATCATATGGATATGAAAAAATTTCTTGAAGAACAAAATCTGTTTCGTTTTCCAATTGGTTTAGTTGGTTGTAAAATTTGTGATTCTCATTATGATTCATGTGGATATGATGTAGTTGTTTTTGATGAAAAATTAAAACAGGATCAAATTACCTCATATGGAGATAACTATGTAGTGATTCATCATGCATCTTTATCTGAAATTCAATCAAAAAAACTTCTTCAATATGATAAACTACAGATTATACATGATGAATCATGGGATCTACAAATGCTTCTCTCACAAATAAATGAAAAACGCTCTTCTCTTTTTGTTGATTTTGCAAAAAACTGTTTAATTGAATCCATGTTTTGTTGTCAAAAAACTAAAGAATCAATTCAAAATCATGATCAATTTGGTGCGTGCTGGCAGAAATGTGCTTCTTTTTATCTTTCTGATGCTATATCTTCTCTAAATAATCAGAAATCAAGTTCTTCTCATATGTTGGATTTACTTAGAAAATTAAAACCAAGCTCAATTAATGAACATATTTCTTCTGTTACTGAAACTGTTGGAATTGAACGGGCTACTCATACATTACTTCAACGTATGTTAAAATCAACCATTGGATTTTCTGATTTGATAGAAAAAAATAATCATTCTAAAATCATTCAAAAAAAACATGATTTTTTTATCGAAAATTCAATGCTGTCTGATTGTTATTTTTATTTGGGTTATGTCAATAAAGAAATCTTTGTAACTATTAAGAACATTCTGAACAAAAATCCTGAACTTATCCATATCCTAAAAATTGCATTTGATATTGAGTCTGACTCTAATTTATTATTACAACAAGCAGATCTTGTGCATAATTCCTGTAATACACTACTTGAGATAATTTCAAGAGAGTGATTTCTAGTCTTTTGTACTAACCTTTTAAAATAAGTAAGATTATTGGTTTATCATGGTAGATCAAGCATGTGGATGCGAAGCAGATAGCGGCGATCCTGATTACTCATGCGATTGTGCAATGCAAGGTCATTGTATATGCAGCGCAGATTGCAAATGCTCAACTAGTGTTTGTAAAGAAGCTGTCGGACAAATGTGATTCGATAGTAAATTAAAATCTTATTTTTTATTTTTTAAATTAATCTTCTTCTTCCTCAAAACCCCAAGATTTTACTAATTCTTTTTGGAATTTGTCTGCTTGTTTCTCATCTAATGCAAATCCACAGTTTTTATGGGTGGGAACAACTGTCATGCCTTCAAGCTTGAATTCTACTTCAAACAAGTGAACCTTTGAGCATTCGCACATTTCTGCAATTTATGTGAATTTTCCTCTATATTTGCTTATTTGAAAACCCATTACAGTCTATTTTCTCATTTTTTACATAGCTGAAAAACGTTTAACTATCCGTTTTGCTAATTTTTTTCAGATTTGAAAACAATATTTTTCTTACTTCCAGTTATTACGGCTCTACTTTTAGGTTCACTACTGCCTTCATCATTCGCACAGTTTCAAGCTGGTGGTGTTGATAAAGAGGGATCATGGTATGCTGGTGAAGGCCTCAAACAAGGTGATTTCTTCTCTTATACAATGTGTCATGTAGATTACAAGGAATGTACTCAATTTGATTTGGATATGTGGATAAAAGGAGACAGACAAGTTGGAACTGAAACAAAATGGTTAGCAGAAGTTGTTGTTTATGATGGAAAGAAAATTATCAAAGGAGAAATGGAATTAGGAAAAATCGCACCAGAACCAACAGGCGGTAGTACTGAATTGGGTATCTACCGAGGAGCATTCAAGTCATCTGTAGCTTGGCTATCTGCATTTGCGACTGCTGATGCAAGTGCAGGTGGAAAAGGACCAAAGGAATTCTCTTCTCAATCGTGGGGCAAAATTGGAAATATTGGAGGTGAACAAGTAATTCCAACAGCAATTGAAACAATTACTGTACCTGCAGGAACATGGGAAACTGTTCAAGTAGGGTGGAAAACTGGTGGATATGTAAGTAAAGTATGGATTGTAGATGACTTTCCATTCCCAATAAAGGCTCACACTCTTACACATGTTTCAGAAGGAATCCCTCCACCTGAGTATGAATTTACATTATTGGAGTATAGGGAGAATGTACAGCAAAGTCCATTTGATAAAGTAATTGAATCTACAGATGAATTCATAGCAAAAGGCTGTGATACAAATTTTGAAAAAGAAGTTAGCATAAAGAAACCTACAAACAATTTTGATTATCAAATGCATGTATTTTATGGTCCAGAAGATCCAGTTCAAGGATGTGAAATGCAATGGCTCATTAAATTTATCAGTAAATTTGATGATACTGAATTTTTGAACCAAGTTCAATTTGACTTTCTAGTTGTAGATGATAATATGACTCCACTAAGATCCATTGCACAAGAAGAAGGGAGGCAATTTCTTTATTCTCCATCAGGACAATATATTCTTGATATGATTGTCAAAGAAAACCCTGATAGTGCAAATTATGTAGTATGGATTTATGGGTTAGCTCCTGAAGGAATTGTTCCCTCAACTGCGTCTGATTATTTAGAAATGACTATTCCAATATTTCCAGGTGAAGATAGTCCTACTTTACCTCCTATTGTTCAACCCCCTTCTGATACCCAACCTACAAAAAAAATCCCTACTTGGATTAAGAATAATGCAGGATGGTGGGCAGAAGGTGCAATCGATGATGACTCCTTTGTTCAAGGAATCCAATTCCTAATTCAGGAAGGAATAATAGAAATTCCCCCCACTACTCAAGGCACTAGTTCTGACTCAAATAAAATCCCTACTTGGATTAAGAATAATGCAGGATGGTGGGCAGAAGGTGCAATCGATGATGACTCCTTTGTTCAAGGAATCCAATTCCTAATTAAAGAAGGCATTATGAGTATCTCTTCTTAATATTACTTACATTCAAATTGTTAAAATCTTCCAAAAAATAACGAAACAGTAATGGTTGGTCTTTTCAAATATCCAAAACGTCGTCTAAAAAAATTACTCAAAGAAGGTGAATATGATGAAGCTATAGAATTTGGAAAGCGTTTAGAATCTGAATATCATGATGATTCTGATTTTATGTTCATTATGGGTAGTGTTTATTTTATTGTGGAAGATGCAAAAAAAGCATTGCCTTACTTTGAAAAATCTTTTCAATTAAACAATACTGATGTTGAAACACTTACTTTGAAAACTAATGTTCATTTAGCTTTACAACAAAAAGATGAGGCTATAGATTGTTGTAAAATTATTTTGAAATTACAACCAAAAAACTCTGAAGCTCAGACATTACTGGATGAACTTGAAAATCTATAATTTGTAAAACTATTCTTTCTTTTTCATCTGATAAGCATTCTCCATTAACCAATCACAGAATGCTGTTACGTTTTCATTAAATTCGGTCCATATATGTAATGAATGTGGTAATATGTCAATCTTCCAATCTTTTGTAAAAACTCTTACTCCTTCTTTATTTTCATACATGTAAGCATCTTGTGTCTGAACATCTCCTAACATTTCTTTTGCTTTTTCTTTGATTATTTCTCTATCTATTGGAAATCTTTTTCGTTCATAATCTACAATTAGACTCAAATCTCTTTTCCCATACATCTCAAATTCCTCTATCCTGCCTTCTTTTGGAAAATTCATAATTAATTTGATATTGTATTTTTTCCCAACTTCTTTCCCAATTTCTACAATTCTTGCATATCCCATTCCGGGATTTTTTTTTAAAAGAAATCTAATTTGTGCTATATCTTTTTTTAATTCTATCTGAAGAATAGAAATTAATTCTGAAAATATCATCATGTTGTTTTGATGCTATTCCTTTTATAATCATTAATTTTAGTCAAGATTGGTTTTTTTAGAACTTGAATTGAATAGGGACATGGCAATGCCTATGGATTATGATGGGATGAGAACTGATGATGCATCAGAAAGAACTGATAATGTTGATGAATACAAACGAACTTGTATTGATTTTATTGAGGATATATCTCATGACTATGAAGCTTGGGTTGACTATTACAAATTACCTGAGGATGAAGACAAACGAAGACGTTCAGGTATCTGTGCAACCATTACGCGAACAAACGAATGGATAGCTAAAGTTGCACAATCAATCAAGGCAGTTGATGTTGTTATGAATGATGGAATTCAAAAAATGGCCGAAGCTACTGCTGGAAAACCCCTTGAAATTGGAGTTTTTGTAAATCACAAGTCCAGCTATACTGAAACAAAACCTGGAATCATTGATGTTAATGTTAAAGGAAATGGAAGAGATGGAAGAAAAATGAAACTTGGATTTCACTTTAAAGATGATCGATTCAGAATAGAATCTACATGTGGGGCATACTTAGATGAAACAAACTTACCTATTCAAGAATTTGAAATGATGGATATTCATCTAAAACTCCATGCTGAAAATGCAAAACCTCGTGATGTTGTTTCATTTACAGTGACAGTCAGCGAAGTTGACAATGATGTTGAATTTGATCGTAGAGGAGTAACAACAATAGTTCATCTAGTATAATTCAACGTAGAATCTCTTCTTCAAAATAATCGATAAATTTTCCAGTATTCTCTAGTTTTATTGAATTGATTTCTTCCAAGTTGTTCAAGAAATTCATTTTTAGATATTCGTCAGAAGCAGTGTACAGGACATCATCAATATAAAATGTTCTTGCATTATTCATTCCATAGTAACGTGAGTTATCATCTGAATGTGTCACAGTTCCTTTGATGCTAAATCCTTCTGAATTATTCAAACCTAAGACATAAAATCCATTCCATCTATTGTATTCTGGCGCAATTCTCTTACTTGGAGTTTCATCCAAGCTTTCTATGTCTCCACTAATTGGAATCGATATAATCTCTCTTGTTTTATCAAAGAAAAATGCTTTGTGATTATATAGTGCCTCTGACTGTGTGGATCTGTCTCCTATGATTATCTCATCTGTGACTTTTGGATTGTTAACATCTTTTACATTGAATAATGCAATTTTAATCCCTAACTGCTGCACTCTACTCTCCCCTATCTCTTTTGTGTCTCTACCAATCCCGATGATATGTTCTTCATCATATGGGTGTAGGTAATTTGAAAATCCTGGAATTTTTAATTCTCCTAAAATCTTGGGATTGTCCGTTGACAAGTCAATTACAAAAATGGATCTATCTGTTGGAATGTTACCAAGTAAAGTCTATCTCCAATGAATCTGGATGAAAAAATGCTCTCATTAGGTACAATCTGTTCTAATTTTCCAACTATGTTTAGCTGCTCATCTAAGACATAAACTGCATTTGCACGAATTATTCCTTGATACTGTGTGTAGTATTCAGTGGTAGTTGCAACTCTAAATCTATCTTCACTTTGATCCATAGAAAATTGATTTAACAATTTACCTGGAACTGAACCTTTTGCCTCATATTCTATCTTATTTTTGTCAATTGATATTTTGTGAATTATTGTTTTTCTTGTTTCTTCTTGAATTCTTGTGTCATATTCGTTTAATGCTTCTTTGATTTTTGCAAATAACTCTTCTCTATCATTTTTGTTCATATCATTGTATGATTCTTGCATGGTTTCTGAAATTTTTATCCATTTTGTGGATGAACTCATCGAAGAATTATTTTGAATTACATTAATTTTCTCTTGTATATCATTTGGCAATAATGGTACAATCACATCAAAGAATCGGTCTCGTAATGAGTTTTCAAAAAATGGTGTGTTTTGTTGATACGTCAAATAAAAATTATCTTCAGAAACATAGAATGTTCCAGTGTATCCCATAAGAAATGTTTCTGAATTTACATCATCACCAAATATGTCAATTGCAGTCAATGTGTTGAAATTTGAAAATTCTTCTATGTTATCAAAATAAAATGCCTCTGGCATCATGATTGGAATTGAATTCTCTAAAATCACTGGTAATTTTGGATATTGATAGTCAACATTACTGTTAGTTACAAAGTATGCATAATTTCCAATCATCCGTGCATCTCTAAAATGACCATCAATGGAATAATCTCTGAGAATAGTTGGGTTTTCTTTATCTGATACATCAATAATTAATGCATGTGTAACTGAGTTGTAAGAACGTCTTGGGACAAAATCATACTGAGAAATTATTTCATCATCACTTTGACCATTGTAAAATATTACCAGTCTGTCCCCGTTTAGAAACATATTTTGAATATGTTGTGATTCAATATCTAGAGCAATTTTGAGGATTAGTTTTGCAGATTTTGCTGGATATGCATCAATTATTGATAATGTATTTTTTGATACTATGTAGACATATTTTGAATCGTTTTTAAGATAATCTGGCTCATCAACATTTGTAACTTGAATATTTGTTGTTGAATAATCTGAACCGCTTGATTGTGTCTTAACTGTTGCATCTAAAGTATTTGGTATACTTGTTGGCATTGGCACTTCTTCCATTTCTAACATTCCATCCTTCATCATACTTGTTGTAAACATTCTACTATCAAAATGACCTTCAAACGTTGAAGACGCTTCCAGAATACTTTTCAATTCTTCTTGAGATGATATTTTTTTGATGTTGTTTGTTCCTTCAAAAAATTCAGATGTTGTTTTATCTACATAAATTATTTCAGGAGTTGGTATTTGTGAAACCTCTGGTTGCTGTTTAAGATCTATTGAATATATGATTCCTGCTGTAAGTATTACCGAAACGATGACTGTGATTGGAATTATTATTTTTGTATTCATTCTTTCTCCTTTCTTTAGTTATTCTTTTTTTGAAAACTAAAATTTAGTGATTACTGTTGTTTTATAGTTTGAAATAAAAGGTTTAGTGAAATTGTAATTTTACCAAATAATTTACATATGCCTAATTTGCATTAACAACTCTAATGTCTAATAATGATATTTCTGATGATCTAACTGAAAAAATAAAAATACTTGCAACAGATGATGAAAAAATAAAATCTTTTGGTGAACTTTTTACAAACGACTCTAGCCGTGAAATCCTGCAATTACTCTTTAATGAAGAACTGACTGCAACTCAAATTGCTCAAAAAACAGATATTTCTCTTCAATTGGTAAAATATCATCTAAATAAACTTCAGAGTTTAGGAATAGTCAAAATATCTAAAATAAAAAAAACTCTAAATCTCAAGATATGAAAATATATTCTGCAACAAAATTTAGTATTATTATTGTACCTCTAGAGCTTTCAGAAAAAACAAAAGAAAGTAAATTACTTGTAAGATCTTTTAGACATATTTACAAAGTTGCAGGATTGGGAATTGCAACTGGTATATCTGGCCTATTTTCATTATCTATGTTGGAACAAGATAATTCAATCCCTGTAACTAATACTGGACAATTTCCATCAGTTGAAGAATCAGAAATGGTAAAATCTACACCTCGTGATGAATCTACTAGTCTTACATCTACTCCTGCATTATCTGCTGATCCCGAATCTCGACTAGAATTTAATGACATTAAATCTCAATACTTTTCTCAATCTGATTTAGAGGAGGAACTTACACTTGATGCTGTTGATACATTATCTGCTAGTTCTGACTTGTTTGTTCTTTTTACTGCGTTCACTGTGATTCTAGGTGGTTTCACTGTCTATTATTTGCGGAAATTAAAATCAAAGTAACTACTTAGAATCAAGTGTAACTTCAATTGTTACTCTTTTTTCTTTTGCTCTCTCCTCTTTAGGATATTTTAACTGGGATATTTTTTCATTTAATTCTTCATTTGTTACTAACTTTGCATTTCCTGAAAAAATAACATTATTGTATTCAATTTTGACTCTAGGATTTACTATTGCATTTTTAAACCAATCTCCATCTGGCCTGTGTCTAGAAAAATAAATTTTTCCATTGAAATTCACTGCATGGAGCATTACTGAATGTTGGTTACCTGTTTTTCTCCCTTTGGTGATGAGAATTGGTCTGAATAACTCTTCTTTTATCTCCATGCGTATTTTTTTCTGTCAAGTAATTTAACCTCATTGATAGAAATTCCTGATATTTGGTATGATAAGCAAATCTGTTCATCTAGATATATGTTAGTAAAATTAGAAGGAATGCCTGCAAACTTGACTACTGATTCTTTTACAGGAAAAAAAGTCATAGATAGAGAAGGAATAGAGTATGGCAAAGTCAAACACATCCACATAAACCAAGATACACTTGTAGTCTCTGGTGTAACTATTCATAAAGTATTCAACAAGGATTATTTTCTTTCAGAAGATTATATAGACAAGTTTTCTGAAAAAACTCTACTTCTAAGCAGACCTCCTGTCAGAACAGGAATTCCAGTTATTGATGTTGATCGTCATAAAATTGGTAAAGTTAAACGATTACACAGAAATCCTGATACAAATGAATTAGAGTCAATTGAGGTAAGTGATGGTTTAATTCATTCTAAAATACTATCCAAATCTGAAATTTGGGGAGTGGGGGAAAAAGTTATTTTAAGAATGACTAAAGAAGAATTCAAACACATTGATTGATTTTTTTCAAACTTGTTTTTTAAAATTTTTTAATTGATGTGTTTTTTTATACATACAGTACAGACGGGTATTCCGTCCTGTATTGTTATTTCAACATTTGATGAGTGACATTTTTGACATAATCCTTTCATGATGTGAATTCTCAAATCCTTCTTTAAATTTTTTATGTGGATTCTAATCAATACTTAGCAATTTATAATTGACAATGCGATCTATGTGTTGTATTCAATAGAAACCAAATCCCTCACAAAATCATTTGGAGATGTAACTGCTGTTGATGATATTTCTTTTTCAGTCAAAACTGGAGAAATTTTTGGATTCTTGGGACCCAACGGTGCTGGAAAAAGTACCACCATGATGATTTTAACTACTTTACTAAAACCTACATCTGGACAAGCATTGATCTATGGATTTGATGTGATGACTAATGCAAAACAAGTTCGTCAAAATATTGGATATGTTCAACAAGAAACAACTGTAGATGAGTATCTTACTGGAAGAGAAAATCTTGTATTACAGGCAAAACTTAATCATATTCCAAAAAATGAAATTGATACCAGAATTGATGATGTATTGGAATTAATCGAACTCTCTGATAAACAAAATCAACCTGTTGTTACATATTCTGGTGGTATGAGAAAGAGATTAGACATTGCAGGCGGTCTATTACACAGACCAAAGGTATTATTTCTTGATGAACCTACTGTTGGATTGGATATTCAAACTCGTAGAAAGATTTGGGAGTATATTAAAAAGATCCATAATGAGTTTGAAATGACCATATTTCTTACAACTCACTATATGGAAGAGGCAGATCAACTATGTGATCGAATAGGAATTATTGATGATGGAAAAATTCAAGTGATTGATTCTCCAGAAAATATGAAAAATGCTATGGGGAATGAGGTAATCTCCATTGAATCAGAACCAAATGAAAACCATGATTCTTTTTTGTCAAATCTTAAGAAAATTAAATTTGTAACTCGAATTAATGAAGATGGAACTAAACTTACCCTTTTTGCATCCAATGGCGCTGAAGTTATTCCAAAAATTTTTCAGATTTCATCCGAACTTAATATCAAAATTATTTCTATTTCTCTTACCCAACCAACACTTGATGATGTATTTATTTCCTATACTGGACACGAAATTAAAGATGATGATTCTGGATTTAATCGAAAACGTGAACATGCAAAAATGAAGAGGTTGCGTGTATGAACACTCTGATTTATGATACATACACAATTTTTTGGAGAGAATTAAAGAGATACAAAAAATCTAGAAGTGGTGTTCTTATTAGGTTAATCCAACCTGCAATTTGGATTATTGTAATTGGAAATACTTTTTCGGGAACTCAACCTTTAATCCAATCCGTTGGATTTGAAGGTGAGTATATCGAATTTATGGCTCCAGGTGTCATTATTCTTACTGCAATTTTTACTAGTATTTTTGGTGGTGTAAACACATTGTGGGATAGACGCTATGGTTTTATGAATAAAGCTCTTACTTCTCCAATTTCCCGTTCTTCAATTGCTTTGGGAAAAATGTCTGCAATTTCTTTGATTGCAGCTTTACAAGCTAGCTTAATTTTGGGAATTGCTTTGGCAATTGGCGTTACTTTTCCAAATCCTATAATGATTGCACCAATCATGGCAATTGTTATCTTATTTTCATTGGGATTTTCTGGAATTTCTGTAATGGTTGCAGCTACTGCAAAATCTCAAGAAACTTTTTGGGGAGTAATAAATTTTCTAGGTATGCCATTGTTTATGTTAAGTCCTGCGTTATTTCCGTTGGAATTATTACCTGATTGGCTTGCAGTAATTGCAAAACTGAACCCTGTCACTTATACTGTCTTGTTAGTAAGAGAGATGATGACTGGCATCTCCGAAGGAGGAATACCTATACTGCTTAGCCTCGGAATTATCTTTGTGTTTGTGCTTGTAATGGTTGGTCTTGCAAGCTATGTGTTTACTCGTGAAGTAAACAAACCATTTTGAAATAAAGTTGACAAAAATTGTAATATTTACTAACTCTGCACATGTTTCTCTAATTTTATTATGAATATCTATTGAAACTATTTATAATTATGATCTTTTCTGCTCTGTTATTCTCTGGTTCTTTTGTTCAAATCTCTTTTGGATTGAAAGATTATGAAAATATTTCTCAATGGGGATCATTTGGAATTTCAGAACCTGGACATTTTTCATATCCACAATTTATTGCTGTAGATGATGATGGTGTTATCTATGTTAGTGATTTGGGAAACAAACGCGTTCAAAAATTTTCTAGCACTGGAGAATTTATTACTGAATGGGGTAAAAACGGAAAACAATCTGGAGAATTCCATTATCCATCTGGAATTGCTGTGTATGATAATCTTGTTTTTGTTGCTGATCGTGATCTAAACCGAATTCAAAAATTTTCTACTAATGGGGAATTTATTTCTGAATGGGGCACAAAAGGAATTCATGATGGCCAATTCTTTTTCCCTAATGGTTTAGCTGTTAACAATGAAATTGTATATGTAGTTGATACTGGCAATCAAAGAATTCAAACATTTTCTACTAATGGTGAATTCATATCATCTTTTGGATCAAGTGGGATAGGACCTGGTCAATTTCTTACTGCTGTTGGAATTGATATTGATACTGATGGGAATGTCTATGTTACTGATAAAGGAAATAGCAAGATTGAAAAATTTCATCCCACTGGTGAATTCATCAAATCATTCCCATTTCATTCCTCAAACTATCCATTTTCTCCTGAAGCCATAGCTATTGATCCTACAGGTAAAATGTTTATTGTTAATTCTGGTAATGATCGAATCTTACATTTATCTCAAGATTCTGATTTGAGATTAACCGTATTTGATCAAATAGGACCTTACACTAATTCATTTGACATTGTTAGTGATATTGCAATTGGAATTAATGGTGAATTATTGGTTGTAGATTCTGCAAATCATACCATTAAATCATTTGAAACTGAATTTTATACAAAACCTGTTTTTGTTAATATTTCTTATGAGTTTATTCCAGATTTACCCATTGATACAACAAAACCTGAAATCACTGCTCCTATTTCATTAGAAATAGAGGCGATAGACTTGTCAACTAGCGTGTTACTTGGTGAAGCTATTGCAACTGATGAAAGCGGAATTAAGGATATTATCAACAATGCACCTGAGACATTTTTTCCAGGCGTGACTACAATTATTTGGGTATCTTTTG
>Ga0224508_10003073_pt1 | contig 13910 bp, 18 predicted proteins | sample SF_Jan12_sed_USG_4_FD_170157 | JGI IMG/M metagenome (GOLD analysis project Ga0224508, IMG submission 170157) | Sediment microbial communities from San Francisco Bay, California, United States - SF_Jan12_sed_USGS_21 | ecosystem: Environmental > Aquatic > Marine > Sediment | place: USA...
GAGGTCATGAACGCGCTTGGCTGCGATGCCATGACGGCCCATTGGGAGTTCACGTACGGTCAGGAACGGGTCCAGGAGCTTAGGCAGCGACTCAAGTTTCCGTTTCTTGCCGGCAACGTCGTCGACACCGATTGGGAGGAACCCGTGTTTGATGCGATCAGTTATTTTGAGCGCAGCGGGGTCAAGATCGCGGTCATCGGGCAGGCGTTTCCGTACACGCCTATCGCCAATCCGCGTTATAAAATCCCCAAGTGGTCGTTTGGGATTCGCGAAGAGGCAGTACGCGACCATGTTGCTAAGGCGCGCAAGCACGGTGCGCAGCTCGTAGTGTTGTTGAGCCATAATGGCTTTGATGTCGATCGTAAACTTGCCACCCGTGTCGAGGGGATCAATGTCATTCTCACCGCCCACACGCATGATGCCTTGCCGGTCGCACTTCGAGTCAATAAAACCCTGCTTATCGCCTCGGGCTCCCACGGAAAATTTCTCTCGCGGCTCGATGTAAAGATGGTTGGTGAACGGATGGCTGACTACAAGTACCGGCTTATCCCTATTTTTGCCGACGTAATTACTCCTGATGCGGGTGTGGCTGCATTGGTTAAGAAGATCCGTACGCCCTATGAACAAGAGATAAGTCCTGTGCTAGGGCGCACAGAGACGCTTTTGTATCGTCGCGGTAATTTTAACGGGACATTCGACGATCTTATCTGTAATGCGTTAATGGAAGAGCGTGATGCGGAGATTGCCTTGTCGCCAGGCTTTCGTTGGGGTGCGACCCTCCTTCCCGGACAAGACATCACGGTGGACGACGTTTACAATCAAACGTCGATTACTTATCCGAACGTGTACCGCCTCGAAATGTCCGGTGAGCAGCTCAAGCTTATTTTGGAAGACGTCGCCGATAATTTGTTCAACCCTGATCCATATTTTCAACAGGGCGGTGACATGGTTCGCGTGGGCGGCATGGGCTATCGTATCGATATTCGTAAGAAAATCGGTTCCCGCATCTCGGATATGACACTGCTGAAGACGGGGAAGCCGATCGACCCCGATCGGAAATATGTTGTCAGCGGGTGGGCATCCGTGAATGAAAGCACAGAAGGACCACCCATCTATGACGTCGTCTCACGCTACATCGCGCGCAAGAAGCTCATTTCGCTCAAAGAGAATACGACAATCAAGGTCGTCGGCATCTGAAGCCAGGGTCGCCGACGAGACCAGGTCTTGAGTGGGTTCGATATTTCTTACGCCGGCGCTCTCGTTGCCGGCCTACTAAGTTTTGCCTCCCCCTGTGTACTCCCGCTGGTCCCCCCTTACTTATGCTTTCTGGGCGGCGTCACGATGGAGCAGTTGATCGACAGTGGGGCGGCTCAAGCCAGTGGAGCACGCCGGGTGTGGGTGACCGCGATCGCGTTTGTATTGGGGTTTGCGAGCGTGTTTATCGCATTGGGTGCGACCGCGACCACGTTGGGCAAAGTTGTTGGCGAGCATCTAAATATCATGAGCTATATCGCCGGTATCGTAATCATCGCCCTGGGGTTGCACTTTCTTGGGGTATTTCGCATCGGCATGCTGTACCGGGAGGCACGATTCCATATCGGACAGCGACCGGCCGGGGTTGTCGGCGCCTACGTTGTGGGTCTTGCCTTTGCGTTCGGTTGGACGCCCTGTGTGGGCCCGGTACTGGCCGCGATTCTGTTCGTGGCGGCAAGCGAGGACAGCGCACTATACGGCGCGATACTGCTAGCGGTCTACGCAGCTGGTATCGGTATCCCGTTTCTGGTGGCGGCGCTGGCAGCTGGACCTTTCATGGCATTCGTAAAGCGCTTTCGCCAACACCTCAACCGGGTCGAGCAGGTGATGGGTGTATTACTGGTGGCGACGGGTATCTTGTTTCTCACCGGCTCCATGGCTGACATGGCTTATTGGTTGCTCGAGACGTTTCCAGGGTTGGGGGCAGTCGGTTAGCGCACGTGCGTGTTAACCGAAACGTAGAACTAGCATGCGCCCATGAGAACGAATGGTTCGGATGTGGCCGGTCACGGCACGCTCATCTTTACCGTCGACTGCCTCAACTAAGTTGCCGGTGGTCTTAAGCATATCTTCAATCAATTGCCGAAATTCCTTATTCGTTTGATATTGTGGCGGCGCCTCGTCCCGGCATCTCGCCGTCAAGTAAGCGACCACCGCCGCTACGTTCTTGATGTCATTTGCCTGTTGGATGGAGCTAAGATCTGGCGGCTGCTTAACGAAGGTATCAAGCCCATCGATGACGGTATCGAGTTCGTCGACGCGATCAGCAAAGACCCAGACAGAGTTACGCTTACGCAATGCCGCCATTTCACTTTGCACCTGCACCAATGTTTGCTTGCTGGCCTGAAGGTCGCCGTCATTGGCGGCAGCCAGCGCCGCATCGAGGTTGCCCGAGACCTGCCTTAACGACTTACCCCACATCGGGTCGCCAGCAAAGGCGTCTGGTGGCGAGTCGGCGAACCGTTTCAGCACCAACTGCCATTTCGCCTGCATACGTTGGAGTTCGAACGCGGCAACACCAGGATTGCCCGTCCTCACGTAGAAGCTGGCCGCGCGATGATGTTGAAAAGCCTCGGCGACTAGTACATTGAAATCAACGAGTTGGCTCGCGCTTATCGTCCTTGGAAAGAACACCGCGACTAATATGATAATCGTGATTCGGGCCGTAAGCCTCTTTGCCATTGCGCTCTCCCTTAGAACAATCCTAACAGCAACCATGCCACGGCGTGGGCTACGTCGTTGGCGTACAGATCGAGCGAGAAGTGATTGGTGTCCTCGATCACGACGATTTTCGTGTCGGTTGTCTTGGTTGTGTCGCGATGGTCACAGGTCCGCCTTCAGAACGGGGAACATCAGCCGATCTACCGGTGCGTAGTCATCCGTCAATACTGGCACCCCACTCTGTTCCATCTCCACCTTTAGTTTGTCTGTTGGCCAGCGACGCCAGGATTTGCGGCTGCCGTTATCGGCGATTCTTTGCGATTCGACCCTTGACGTGGCGCTAGGATGTGCCGATGCCAGAACAAGGAACGTCATGCGCCCGCCCATCATCATTTGTTCCGAGTCGACCCAGACCTCGACATTGGCAAAGACCTCGAACAGGGTTCGGACCGCACTCAGTAGAAACCGCGGTGCGAGCGCATGATCTACCACGCTGAGAGTATAAAGCCCGTCAGGTTTCAGTCGTTTTTGAATCTCGCGCGCAAACTCGCGCGTCACCAAATGGGCTGGTATGGAAATATCGTGGAAGGCGTCTCCTACAATGATGTCGAATTGTCGTTCCGGTGGCAGCCACTGTAGCAGCAGCCGCGCGTCCTGGTGCGCAATCCGCAGGTTGGGCGAAGCCCGAAGCCACATCTGCTCTTGTGCGACTTGAGTTACGGCTGGGTCGATTTCCGCGACGGTGATCTGTGAGTGGGGGAACGCCGTGCTCCACGCACGCGGCAGCGTATAGGCCCCGCCGCCGACAAAGAAGGCCGAAAGCGTGCCATCAGCCAGCCCCCGGACCGCAAGCAGTCGATCGGTGAGCTCCGCATACGACGTGTGAAACCATCCTGGTTCGTCTCGATCATTGATGCCATGTCCGAGGTGATCTAGCACCATCACTGCGCTCGCTCGTCCGGTTTCATGGGTGTAATCGATGACGCGAATGCAGTAGTAGTCGCTTTCTTCCGTGCACGGACTCGCAAGGGCAGCGATACGGTTGGCGGTTACGATGCCGATCACCAAGATCGGGATGGTAATGATTGAAATAGCACCGACGACACGGCGTCCGATGCCGCTGACAATCGCGAACACGCTACCGAGAATCGCATAGACGCTGGCTATCATGAGCACAGTGCCGATGGACCCAATCCAGGAAATGAATAGGTAACCCGCCGCCAGGGTTCCGACGATGCTGCCAACCGCACCGAGGGCATACATTTGCCCGATCACACGGCCATGTGTATGTGATGCGTCATCCACGGCGAGTTTGGTCAGTATCGGTGAGACCACGCCGACAAAAAGACTCGGCAGAAAAAACAGACATGTCGTCAGCAGCACAATCGCTAGTATCGGGTGGAGACCGGAGGCGAGAATGCCTGGTGATAGCAATCGGATTAGCACTAGGCTTGCCGCCGCCGTGCCAGCTGCCAGCAGCATGGCTGCCGCCAGCACGCGGTATGAACGCGATCGAGTGCCACCACTAAGCTCCCCGCCGATCCAGTGACCAAACGACAACCCCGCGAGCACCACGGCGATGATTGCTGTCCAGGTATAAAGTGACATACCTACGTACGGGGCGAGGATCCGGCCGGCGACAATCTCGATGATTAATGCCCCGGCCGAGGAAAAGAATATGGCGATACCATAGCCGACACGTCGGCGCGGGCTGCTCCTCGTGTCATTGGTGTCGCTCATATCTTTTCTCTGTATGACACTGTCATTGAATAACAGATACTGCCTATGATCTGCGGTCAGAGAATTATAACCGACTGCAACATCTCGATCTGTGAGTGTGCCATGCCTTTTTGGCAATGATGTGGGCCTATGCACTTAGTAATAGCCCAATATGCATTTAGTAATATACTAATTGTTCTCGAACTGCGTTATTTAGTAAGTCTTATCCGCGCGGATCGGCGGTGCGGGGTGTGGGTGTTCGTGAGAAAATGCTTGCAGGAGCGGTCTGATTAAGAAGTAAACAGCAATTATGATCTATAGGGAGGCACAATGGCTGATCAAGAACTCGATGCGCGCGGACTGAACTGCCCACTTCCAATTTTGCGCGCCAAGAAAGTATTAAACGGCATGAATAGCGGACAGACACTGCATATCATCGCCACCGATCCAGGTTCGGTCAAGGATTTCGAAGCGTTTGCAAAGCAGACGGGCAACGAGCTGCTGGAGTCCGCTGAGGCTGACGGTGAATTTTCCTTCGTTCTAAAGAAGGGTTAATCTTTTCCTTCGAGCGTCTTGACCTTCGCCAGGGGAGGCGAACTAGATGACGGATAAAAAATTAGCAATCATTGCGACCAAGGGTACCCTCGATTGGGCTTATCCACCTTTTATCCTGTCGTCTACGGCGGCGGCTTTGGGTTATGAGACGCAGGTCTTCTTTACTTTCTACGGGCTCCAGCTACTAAAGAAAAAGATGAATCTTAAGGTGAGCGCACTCGGTAATCCGGGTATGCCGATGCCGATGGGCATGGACAAGTGGTTCCCGGTATTGGGGACGGCGCTGCCGGGCATGGAAAGTATGATGACGTTTATGATGAAAAAGAAAATGAAGGCCAAGGGGATTGCCAGCGTTGAAGAACTGCGTGATATCTGTCTTGAATCGGAGGTTAAATTGATCGGCTGCCAGATGACGGTGGATCTGTTTGACCTCCGTCGCGATGATTTAATTGACGGGATCGACTACGTTGGGGCGGGCTCGTTCCTCAGTTTCGCGGGAGACGCGGATATCTGCTTGTATATCTAAGTGTCAGCATTTGTTGCCGTGGTCGTCGATCAAGGGGTACGAGCGTACCCCTTTCGTTTTTCCCGTCTACAATATGTGACCAGCTCGATTTGAGTGTCGAAAACCCGATATATGCAAGGAATTAACGTCATTAAGCATGTAACAACCGATGCCATACTTCATTTACAGAATTTCACCGGCGAGGAAGCTGGATTTGGTCGACTCGTTCGACAGCTACCGAGACGCAAAGCGGGCGGCGACCGCCTTGCGTATTGCCCAAGAGCCAGATGACGCCTGCACGGTGAAGATAGTATTTGCAAAGGACTCGGCAGAGGCTGAGCAATTACTACGAACTGAGCGCGAGCGCCCACCATCGGAGGATGATTAACGCCGACAGCGTCGCTCGCGAGGGTCTCTCGCGCACCATGGCCATGCACCAGCAGGGGCGCCTCGAGGGCGCCCCTGCCTCGCCGATGGATTCGTGCTTTAACCCCACACGTCAGCCGTGATGCTCGAGTACCAGCCAGCGGCATATCTTGCTTCGTCCCGACGGAACATATCCGTGGCATCCTTAGGGCTGACGCCACCCGCCCCCTTGACCTTGACAATTTCATTGCCCTTCAGGCGGTACACGGCGGCCACCGAAATGCCGTATTCGGGGCCAACGAGGCTATAGCAGGTGTTGACATAGGAAGGATCGGGCATCGTCTCCCCGCGCAAAGACGCCACGATTGCGGCCGCACAGACTTTGGCCTCACTACCTGCCGCAAAGCCGGATTTGGGCAGCGGACTGGCAATAGCGGCATCACCGATGACATGGATATCCTTGTGCATAGCGGACTCGAAGGTTCTTTGGTTTACTGGACACCAGCCATCCTTATTCACCAGCCCCGCCGTGTGGGCGATCGTACCCGCGTGCTGCGGCGGGATGACATTGACAACGTCGCCTTTCTGAGGCTTGCCGAACACCGGATAGACTGTCCTCGTCTTGGGATCGACCCGTTCGATCGCGCCCCCATCCGATTGCTTGATCCATTCAATCATCCCGGGATAGAGCTTTTGCCATCCTTGCATGAATAGCGGCTGCTTGGAGAACTTGTCCTTGGCATCGTAGATCAGGATCTTGGACCGGGGCTTGGCCTGCTTGAGGTAGTGGGCAATCATGCAGGCGCGTTCGTACGGTCCCGGTGGACAACGGAATGGATTGACCGGCGGGGCGATGATGACGACGCCGCCGTCCCGCATTTGCTCGAGTTGCTTGCGCAGGGTCGAAGTCTGCGGTCCCGCCTTCCAGGCGTGCGGCATGGTTTGGCTCGCTGCTTCGTCGTAACTTTCGATCGCGCCCCATCGGAAGTCGATACCGGGGGAAACCACCAAACGGTCATACCGCAGGCGCTTCCCGCCCGCCAGCATGACCTTCCTGGCGGCGGGGTCGATCGCTGTCGCCCTGTCGTGAATCACTTTAACGCCGTGATTCTGGCGCAACTTGTCGTAGCCATGGGTGATCGAGCCGATCGTGCGCAATCCGCCCAACACGGCGTTGCTGAACGGACATGTAACGAACTTGGTGTCCTGCTCAATCAATGTGACTTTAAGGCGCGGGTCGAACGCACGAATATACTTGGCACAGGTGGCGCCGCCGAAGCCGCCACCCACCACCACCACGCGGCGCCGTGCCGCTTGCGCAACAATCGGCCAGCCCATGGCCGATGCGGCGCCCGCCGCGCTCATCAGCTTGATGAAATCCCTACGCGTAAAATCGCTCATACCTTTATCCTCCTGTTTCTTATTTCCGGTTAGCGAAGTATTGGGCGATCAGCTTGATCTCCTCGTCGGTATAGCCTTTGGCGTGGCGCCCCATCACGGTGGAGTCCCGCGCGCCCGAGCGAAATTCTTTCATGGCGCTCTCGATAAAGCTGGCTGACTTTCCGGCGATGCCAGGAACAGACCCCGGGCTGTTGCCATCTGTCCCGTGACACCCGGCGCAGGAGACGCTGAGCATGGCGCCCCGAGTCAACTCGGCCGATTGGCCGGGGACGGTGAGTATGAGCAAACTCGCCACACCCACCGCTGACATGATTAAGGCCCGACATGACTGACGCATTGTTTTTACCTCCCTTGCCTATCTAGTGGTTACTCGCCCTGTGCACAGTTTACAGGGACAAGAGATCAAGTAACTGATCACGGGGGACAGCTCTTTTCCTTGATCCAGATCAAGTAGGCGTTTGTTTAATCAGCAAGACCTGCGAGGGGGGAGTATTCCCGTCTACTGCGCTTTGTTTCGCTTGCCGCTGCACAAATTTACAGGAAAAACGCCAGAAAAACTGGCGACGACTGGCCATGTTAAGCCCCTCTGGATTGGGGGGTGTTACGCAAAGCTCACCCAGGTGGTCGCGATGTATGTGACAGCTCTCTTCGAGCTCACACCTCTGTGGACATGAGTCCAGGCGGAAATAGGATTAGCTTACCTTCTTCAGGCTTTATTTTGACCTCCTGAAACAGAAACTCGGTTTCGCCACCGCCTCCTTCGACATCGTTCAGATACCAGATGGCGACGAGTTGTCGTTGACTGAATTCGCCCGGGGCGCCATCCACGTGCCGATGATAGAACTCACCGGGTTTGGTTCTTTGCATGTTGTATCGCACATCCTTCCATCTCTTTGCATACTTCGGGCGCGAGTGCATGCCTAATTTCGTAGATAAAGCTGCCCGGCTTGATTTCTTGAATACACGTTGGTGCAGCTGGTTTGGACTGTGTCATTTTTGGTAGCTGCGAGTAGTCAATCACAAGTCTGAGTGATAGCCTGCTAGTCGTCTTCAGGCACTAAGGTTTCCGGTGCCTTGATCAACTTGGTGTTAGACATTTCCCCATGCGTGTCGATCTGTAGGCCCTGGACCCCCGGGAATCGGCGTAAGATGTATGCAGCCATAAGCAGTGCTAGTTTCTTGTTCCCGGTATGCATGGCCGTAAGTATCTTGTCGGCGGCTATCTGGCAGCGTTGCACCCCGTCTGGGTTTTCGACAAATTGCCGACTCATCTGCCACCCCTGATCCATGTCGTGATCCATCTTTGTGAAGAAATCTCCGCCTTCCTCTATCATTTCCGGTGGCACATCTATCGTGTACGACGCGTCATTAATGTATATATTTATCCGCATTCAGGTTTTACTACGTACATGGTCAACCTGCTTGGTTGCTCTGAATTTATTTGCTTCATGATATTCTACGTTAACTATCGATCACAACCGGACGACGTGTGGGTCCGTCGACACTGCTAAGCTGCCGATGTTAAGGTTATCTTAATAACGACGTTCTAGTCGGAGATCTCAATGAGCAAGATACTGGTTGAGCACGACCCCTCACCGATGAAATTAGAGGTCATAGGTGTTGACAGTTGGCCACTATGGACAAGGGATGTGTCTACGTTTGAACGGCGTTACGATCAAACAGAGATGTGTTACTTTCTTGAGGGGGATGTCATCGTGACCCCGACTGACGGTCAGCCGGTCCAAATGGGTGAAGGCGATCTAGTAACGTTTCTAGCAGATCTTTCATGCGCTTGGGAGATCCGGTCGCCGGTCAGGAAACACTATCGAGTGGGTTGATCCTAGCGCTCACTTCCAGAGATCGACCTGTATCCCTTGCTCGCGTAAATGGTCAGCGCGCGCCGATATAAAGCGCTGGAAACTAGGTTCTCGCTGATAGGCGCCGGAGGCAACATAATCCATTATGGATTGCACGTGAAAGGCCTTAAACATGGCCTCGATGCGCATGACCTCCGCCCCATTATCGAAAAACACAATCGCGGGCACATAGGCGATATTTAGCCTATCGGCCCATTCTCGCGCCGTGGTCTTCTTCCCGGTTGGTGTTACGACGGGTGCATTGCTCCAGCGGTCAAGCTGAAATACTTTGAAGCGACTGATTTGCTCCTGAGTCGCTGGCAGTTTGAGAATATTCGCATGCAGTACGTCACAGGCGGCGCAGTCTTTTTGCTCGAAAAACACCGCCATCGGTTTCGTGCCCTTACGGTTGGCAAACTCAAAGGGTGGTCCCACGAAAAAGGGTTGCTCGTGTAGCTTACCGGCGGCAGACGGTGGTGACAGCTTGGCATAATACTCGGGAAATCGCGTATCGGCTTCTCGTCTTTCAGCCACATATTTCAATGCCGCAAAGAATTGGTGTGGCGGGTAATACCCATTGACTCGTAACACCACCTGCCCCTGTTCATTAAAGAACAAAAGAGTTGGCGTGAACCACACCTTGAGCTTGGCTGCGTACCGTTTTTCCGAAAGCTTGTTTCCTGAGAAATCGATGACTTCACGATTGCCCCACATATTGATTTCCAAGAAATCGAAGTGCTTTCGTGTATAGTCGACGATACGCTTTTGACTAAAGTTGGTGTTGATCAATGCGGCACAGTAGGGACAGCCATCCTGGTGGAAGAAGACCGCCAAACGCTTGCCCTCGGCGGCTGCCCCAGTCACATCGTCTTTCAGATCAAGAAACGAAACTTTGAACCACGACGGCATCTCAAACTCACCGATGCCGGTGATGGACGCCTTTTCTGTTGCCGCCTGCAGCAGGAATGGAAATAGTACAATTGCCGTGATCAACAGCGCTCTGCTCGCGCCCTTGCACATGTGGCACCTCGTTGAACCGGCCTGGGTACCCCAGGCTTGCCGGTTGTTAGAACGATGTACTTATACCCCTGCCGCGAGAAATTGCAAGAGACTGGAAATATAGTCAAAGCTTATTCGGATGATTGGAACCGGACACGCTAACGATACGTATAGCGCACCTCATGTTAGGTTAGTGTCTATCCCCATTGGGATACGCCAATTGTGACAGGGTACGCGTGGCTGGATGTTTGCCATCATTTGTTTAATTTAAGGTGACTTGCCGACCCGAGGCGGATGCAATACTATTCGGCCCGCAAGATATTGCATCGAGTGCAGTGAGAGTCGGGGATGGACAAAATATATTACAAGATGATCGATGAGCTGCAGAAGATGGATGTCGATTGCGACTATATCCAGGGCTGGGCCGGTGGCTATCTCGGTAATCCCAAGCGCGAAGAGCAGCGGCTAACGGATGCCTATAATGCGGGCTATGAAGATGGCCAGAGCAAAAACACGAACAACGCCGGGTCCTGGAAGCGAGAAGGCTGATGCTCGGGAAAAGCGTTCATCCCTTTACAATTCAGATTGTCTTACCTATTCGGGATCGAGCGTCACGTTGGACTTGGTTCGAGCCGATCCGAATAGATCATCTACGCCCATCTTTAGGTTTTCGACCGCGTCGGGCGCATCAACCGTCATGACCTGGTCCTTGACCCAGCGATTCACCTGAGTGGACTCCATGACCGTCAGGATTTTTTCGCCGAAGCACCGCAGCAATTCAAAACCAGGCCGTTCGTCGGCGAACGATGCTTGAGAATACTCAGAGACACGTTCATTAAGTAACGTGATAAAAGGACGACGGTAATCACCTGGCCCCATGATTTCAGCCTGGTTTCGTTGCAGGTGCCTGGCCACCTCTTGCGCTAGGGTGGTTATGAAGTGTTCGCGGGCCGCATCGTCCATATCGGCGTGCGCGAATCGGTCTGCGCTATGAACCAGCAAAACCAAATATTCCGCGATTACACTCATACGCTGTTCGTCTGAATCATACACGAAGTCTTGCGCATGCAAGTTCTTTGTAGCTGACAGCGCGATCTGCCAGACAATATAAGCCAGAGCGACTGCATTGTCTTCGAGCGATACTGGCTTGGTCCTGTCACGGCGCCACTTGCTCCTAATCTGTCTCTTCATAGCTCGTTCCCGCTGTCGCGGGGTTGCGTGAAAAATGCGGGAAATGGGACCCTAAAGGCCTATGCCGTCGCCTTGAGTAGCGTAGGCTACACGGCCATGCTAATTTTGCAACAAGGATTGTTCACGTGGACAGACTCTCATGACAGCCGATTCTATACATCGCGAAAGCAAATCCAACTGCACGTTCCCGCAGCCACTATGCGATATCGTGCAGAAGAACTGTGATATATCCGATGCGAGGTATGCCGGCGACTATAGTCTATGTACCTACCTGCTCAAGATGCGGGAATACTATCGTTGGGAACAGGGCGTCACCTTCGGCACTAAGCTATCTCATGAGGTAGTGGGAGAGTGGGTTGAGAAGCGTGAACGCAAGTGGAACCAACTTGAGACAACCCCTTATTCTCCGTTACACGTGACGGGGCACCGGTTTGACCCCTTTGATAACGATGGGATAAACAGGGAACTGTTGCCACGTGGACTCGTCTACAGCGGTGGCTATGGACGCTTTTGTAAGCCGCATTTTTTCCTTGGACGATTGCTACGGATTGAACGGTTTCGCAATTATACGGTGCTGGTGTCTGCCGATGAGTACGCGCGTGACTTAACTGCGCCGCCTGCTATGACGCGGGACAACACTATATTTGTTCGGTGCGAATCGCTACGTCGCATGGTGTGGGAGAAGGTAGAGGATTGGCAGTGGAAAAAAGCAAATCGCGCGATGACAAGCGCAATGGCGTACTATAACATCGAGCACGATCTTGACGAGGCGATAGAAAAGATCACCGAAAACGAGCTCGAAACAGTAATTCTGCATGAGCTTGGTGAAATCTTGGCGGGGGACTTGCTTGGGGACGGCTGGAATCAAATGTTGGCGGCGGTGGGCCGCACCCCGGCGGAGATGGTGATTCGGGCGGTCCGCGATCAACTATCAGATTACTTGTCTACGCTTCCCGCTCTGTTCGAGCTTGAAAACTTGCCCTCCATTCACTTTTACTTCGCAAACTTGACCGGTATGCGAAAGGAGTTGTGCCCCACGCTTGTGCGCGATTACCAGCGGTGGGTAGACACCGGCAACCTTGCGGGGCTGAAGAAGTCAGTGCCAATCGGGAAACAGCACTGGTTGGCGGTCGCACAGAGTGCACTGCGGTCGTATGATGAGCATGGTGACCAGTGCGTGCCTCACATCGAGCCCCTGATGGAAAGCGGGCGACTGTAGACGCTAAGCTAGACACGCAGTCGCCCCAGGAATTCAGTAGCGCATGCTCCTACCTATCCCCCAGGTACTCAATCAAAATCAGTTAGACGACGTACGACGGTTGCTCGCTACCGCCCAATTTGTCGACGGTAAGGTTTCAGCCGGAATGGCAGCAAGGCGGGTGAAGAATAATGAGGAGGTGGCCGGGGACGCAGCGCAGCTTGATGAACTAAATAAGATTGTAATGGGCAGTCTTGTTCATCACTCCGTATATCTCAATGGAGCGCTGCCCCACCGTGTCGCTGCGCCGTACTATGCGCGCTACGCGCCCGGGATGGCCTACGGGGACCACGTCGATGATCCCGTAATGGGTCCAGGGCCACGGTATCGCTCGGACATTGCTATTACGATTTTCCTAAGCGATGGCGAACGCTATGATGGGGGAGAATTGGTGATCCGCACGTCTTTTGGTAACAAAGAGGTTAAATTGCCGGCTGGTGATGGGATCATGTATCCTGCGTCCAGTCTTCACCATGTAACGGCCGTAACTCGAGGCGAGCGCTTGGTTGCGACCACTTGGGTACAAAGCCTGGTGCGAGATCCCGAGAAACGTCAACTCCTGTACGAGCTCCATCTGGCGCGGGAAAAACTACTCGATGCCCAGCCGGGTACGGCGGAAACCGCACGTGTGAATACAGCCTATGTGAACCTGGTGCGGATGTGGGCAGAAGTATGACAGCGTACCGGCTTGTATCCGGCACAAGAATTATCGATGAGATCCTTTTTCTTCGTGCGCAAGGTCGACAAGCTTTGTAGCTAGTTCATCATACTCCTTGCGGTAGTTTGCCAATAAGTGCCCCTCGGTGTCGTCATAATAGTCGGCTAGATCGAAGCCGTGTTCGTGCTCATATTCGGAAAATTTTCTTTGCAGCTCTAGCATTTTCTTTATCAGCTGCTGCTTGTTAGTCGTCATCGCGATCTCCACTATGCTCGTTGATACCAAACAAATTATACCACCGATTACTCCGGGCGAACTGAAATGCCAGGGTCGCCCGCAACATCCTGCCCAGTCGCTGCAAGAAAGATGACAAGAGTAGCGAACCGGTAGACCCTTTTTGCATGCGTTCGGGCAATCCCGCGATCCGACTCGCTTGCTTGCAAGGGTCGCCAGGAAACAGTTCATACAACACCTGCATATCGACCTTTTGAGTGCTCCAGACTTTCTGCATTCCTTTCACGATGTCTCGATTATCGGGGAGCGCCTTGTCGTGGTAGATGTACTGGGCGCGCAGATACCTGATTACATCCCAATGTTGCTGAGTCAGGTGGATGTCTTGTTGACCAGCAATCACCTCGGCAACACGCCCGTTCCACTCTTGCTGGTAAATTAGAAAGCCAGTTTTCGTTGTCTCGATGTTTTTGCCGT
>Ga0224508_10003074_pt1 | contig 13906 bp, 11 predicted proteins | sample SF_Jan12_sed_USG_4_FD_170157 | JGI IMG/M metagenome (GOLD analysis project Ga0224508, IMG submission 170157) | Sediment microbial communities from San Francisco Bay, California, United States - SF_Jan12_sed_USGS_21 | ecosystem: Environmental > Aquatic > Marine > Sediment | place: USA...
GAAGGACGTGATCGGCAAACCGCTTCTCTACACGCCGGATCATTCGATCGCGGACCACGACGCGCTCGCCTTCATCCCCATTCACACCACCACCTTCGGCGGGATGACAGCGGCCGCGTTCGATATCCCAGCAAAGGGCGCTGGCGTGACCTTTGGCCTTCCCGAAGAGGACGTCCTGAACAACGACTCACCGCCGATCGACGCGGACGCGCTCGCTGATGCGATCAGCCAAGGCCGGGAAAACGCCTACGAGACGTTGAGAGACGCCTATCAAACCGACAACGAAGACGAGATGCTCGAGCCGATGGTGCTGCGCGCACGCGCCGGTGAGTGCATCGTCGTCCGGCTGAATAATCGTCTACGTCACAACGTCGACAGCGATGGCGTCTATCGCGAATTGCGCTCTGTGGTCGACGACAATGACTGCGTGAGCAGCGAGGACGACCCATCCTGCGCCAGCGAAGGCAACGCGCATCTGCATGGCGAGGAGGGGTACGATCCGCGCCATCTGCCGCGCATCGTCAAGATGAACGCGATCCAACTCCAGGCCTCCGACTGGGTCGGCATCACGCCGCAACAGGTGCAGCTCGACGTCGCCGGGAGTGGCGGCATCATGGTCGGATGGAATGAAAGCAATCCCACCTTGTCGGACACCCAGATCGCCTGGCCGGACGACATCGCCACCTATGTCTGGTACGCCGGTGAGATGCGCACCAAGCGGGTGAGCGAGGACCCGGACGGCACGCATGTCCTTCAGCCGGAATGGGAGCCGCAAGCGCTCGGCCCGATCAACCTGTCGTCCCTGGTCGATCCGATCGAGCATGGTCAGCAGGGGCTGATCGGCGCGTTGATCGTCGAGGAAGCGGATGCGGTCGCCTATGACCCCGACAGCCGCAGAAAACTCCCCGACCTGCCGAACGGCACCAGCGCCTATATCGATCCGGACGGCAGGTACGGCAAAGCCAAGCCCTTCCACGAATTCGTCCTCCTCTATCAGGACGGCCTCAATCTCCGTTGGCACAACCCCGACGAGCCCGAGCATGACGACATCGAAGCGGTGCCGGACTGCTTGGTCTGCGACGACAGCTATGACCGCGGCGAGAAAGGAGCGAACTATCGAACCGAGCCGTTCTGGGCGCGTCTCAATCAGCATCCGACCACGGATCTGAACAGCCGCCAGTTTCCGCCCGAGTTCTTCCTCGATGACTGGAAGACCGTCGCCACGCCGGGCTACGAAGTAACCGAGGGCGAGGCGGTGACCTTCCACGTGCTCCAGCCCTACGGCCGGGCGCGGCAGCGGGCATTCATGGTGCTCGGTCACGACTATCTCGACCTTCTGCCCCATTTCGGCTCCCGCCACAGCGCCCTGATCTCGGTCGGCAAGGCGGTCGAGGCCGAGCTCAGCACCACCGCCAAGCCCGGATCACGGAAGGCGGCCCGAGGGGACTGGATCTGGCGCGATGGCCCAGCCCAGCATTTCAGCTCGGGCGTCTGGGGGACCTTCGAGGTCGAGGCGAAATAGATCCATGAGGGTCGGTGGCAAGCGGTTCGGCGTTGGTCTTGGGACGATCGCAATCTTGCTCCTGCTCCTCGCCTCGCCCCCCGCTTCTCCTCTCGCCAGCCAGGGAATTGACGTCACGCCCACAGTCGATGGCCTGCCGATCGATAGCGGGCCGCTTGCGCTCGAAGCCGGACGCACGGTCAGCCTGGGCGTGCGCATCAGCGACCAAGGAAGCGGGTTTCCGCTCGGCGACCTGCACCCGGCCTTCTGGGTCAGGCCGGCGACGCCCGGCCGCGACGCCTGCGCCGCCGCAATCGATCGCTATCTCTCGCTCGGCCCCAATGCCGGGATCGACGACGATCTGAACGGCTACTTGTTCGCCACCTTGAACGCCGATCACAGCATCGGCGTAATGGACCCGAAGCTGAACCTGGCTACCAGCAATCTCCTGAGCCTGACGCCGCGCGACCGATCAGCCGACGCCTGGTGGCTGGATCAGACAGGGGCAAGGCTGTTCATCGCGTCTGCTGACGGCGCCAAGCTCGAGGTCATCGATCTCTTGAGCGGTGATCTGACAGAAGCCGTCGGCGATCTCGACGGCGCCGGTTCGATCGCAGTCTTTCCGAGCCTCGATCGCCTCTGGGTCGCAGGCGAAACGCAGATCAAAGGCCTGGCCCTCGAACAGCAACAACCCATCCATGTCACTGACCTGCCGGCCGGCGCCTGGCAACTCGCGTCGGATCATGTCGGCCTCAGGCTCCTGGCGCTCGATCGCCAAGCCGGACGCTTTCTCATCGTTCACCCCGAAAACGGTATGATCGAAAAGGAGATCACGCTCGGTGGCAAACGCGGCATGTTCGTCCATGATGTCGTTGCCGATGCGGTCTACATTCTGAGCGACCACGGCGCCGCTCTGGACCGGCTTTTCTTGGACGAGAAACGCCCGAGCAACCACCCGCTGCCGGTTGCCGTCGATCAGTTGCTCCTGACCGACGATGGCGATTGGCTCGCTGCACTGAACAGCGCGAACGGCAGCCTGGTGCTGATCGATGCCGCCAGCCTTCAGCCGGTGCATGTGCTGCAGTTCGACGGCAAGCCTGCCCAGATGCAGGCGAGCGAGCATTACCTCTACCTCCTCGAGAGCGGCACGGGTTACGCGAGCCTGGTGCATCTGCCGTCCTTGAATTCGGAACAATCGCCAGGCGTCCTGCGCATTCCGATCGGGCCGGCAACGGCCGGCGGCGTGGACGAGAGTGAGACGCTCCGGCTCGCCGGCAGCTCGACGCCGAGCGCGATCGCGTCGCTGGTCGAGGGCGGTGGGGCGATCATCGCTTCAGCCTCGGACAAGAACCTCTATCTCTACATGGAAACCGGCATGCAGGCCCCAGCCAATGCGTTCAAGAGCTGGACGGCGGCGCCAAAGGCGGTGGCGCTCTTGGACCGACGCCCGACGGAATACCAAGCAGGGCTCTATGAAACCGCCTATCGCCCAAAGACCGCCGGCGCGTTCGAGCTGGTGTTCTATCTGCCCAATCCAAAAACCGTTCGGTGCTTCGACGTCGCGGTCTCAGGCAATGGGCCGGAGCTTGCAGCAACTCTTCGCCCGCCGCGCCTACGCTGGATCAGGCCCGAAGCGCCGATCATCGCCGGCGAGCCTGTGGAGCTGCGGTTCCAGCTCGACCAGGCCGTCAACGACGATGCCGCGGCCGGTCGACAGGCGACAGAGGTGCTGGCAATGGCGACCGGGCGCAACTGGCATTGGCGCGGACGCGCGACGCCAATCGAGGACGATCGTTTCGTCCTCACCATGGTCCTCCCGGAACCTGGCAGCTACCAGCTTCTGGTGCGCGCACCCACCCGTCATCTCGACTTCATGGACCAGCAACCGCACAGCATCAACGTCGTCGCGGCGAGGTAGGAGACATGCCCAGAACCTTTGACGTCCCTCTCTCTCATCTCGCTTTCGTCGTGCTTCTGGCGTTCGCCGCATTCGCGCAAGATCAAGTCGACGCCGGTGACCGCGTCACCCTGATCGATCACGAGCTGGTCGATCAAACCGGGCAAAAGCAACGCTTCGTCAGCGACGTCATCGGCGACAAGAAGGCGGTGATCGCCGGCATCTATACCGGCTGCACCACCATCTGCCCGATCACCACGCTGCTGTTCGCCGAGCTGCAGGACGCCCTCGGCACGCGCTTGGAGAAGGAGGTGCGGCTGATCAGTTTGAGCGTCGACCCTGCGCATGACACGCCATCGATGCTTGCGGACGCCGCGGCCGAGATCGACGCGAAGCCCGGCTGGTTTTGGCTGACCGGCCCGCCGGCCTTGCAAAACGAGGTCTTGTTCGGCATCGGCGCCTACAGCTCGGACATCACCGAGCACCCACCGGTCTTCGTGGTCGGCGACGGGGCGACTGGCGAGTTCGTGCAGCTCTACGGTTTTCCCTCGGTCGAGGAATTCTTGGGACTTCTCGTTGGGTCCGAAGGCGGGCCGTCTTGACCATGCGGTTCGCGCAATGGCCAACGCTGGCGGTTGTGATCTGGCTCGCCTCGACGAGCGTCGCAGGGGCAAACGACCCCGCCGCCGACCTCTACTACCAGGGCCTCGCCGAGGTCGAAGCGACCCTGCCTTCCTCCGGCCTCGCCATGCCCTCGACCGCCATGCCCTGCATCAATTGCCACGGCGCCGATGGGCAAGGCGGACGCGAAGGCGGGGTGGCCGTGCCGCCGATATCATGGCGCCGTCTCAGCATGGCGACAGCCGATCGTCCGGCCTATGGCCAAATCCAGCTGGCGCGAGCGCTTCGTGACGGTATCGGCGGCAATGGCGCACCACTGCACGCGATCATGCCGCGCTATGCGATTTCGGATGCGCTGGCCGCCGACCTGGCAGGCTGGCTGGAGGCGATAGGGCCGAAGCGACAGCGCGGGGTGAGCGACCAAGAGATCGTGATCGCCATCCCTTCGACCAAAACGGACGACGCGCGCGCCGTCGTGATCGCCGCGGTGCTGCGTGACTTTGCCGACAACCTGAACCGAAAAGGCGGCCTCTATGGCCGAAAGCTTCGCCTGGTCGAGGACGAGCCAGGCCGGCAAGAGCCTTTCGCCCGCCTCGCAGCCCTCGAACCTCGCGCCAGCAACGACGACGCTCCTCTCGACCTCTGGCCACTCTTCAGCGTCCCCAATGGCAGGGGCGCACCCGATGGCAGGCCGGCGTTCCCGCTGATACCCTCCGCTGATCGGCTGATGCAGAGCCTCCTGGAAGCCGCGCAACGAGACGATCCTGCTGCTCAGCGACTCTCGGAGCTTGTCGGCAATCAGCGCACCTTGCCGAAGGTGATCGTTTTCGAAGGAAGCGCAGATGCGCTCTCGACGTTCGTCGACGGTTGGTCCGGTCCGGCGTCCCTGTCGATCTACACGACCCTCGACCACATCGACCTTGCCCAACTGCAATTTCTGTCGCCACGGCCATTGAAAGTCGTTCTGGCCAATCCTTTGGCTGCCGACATGCCGGCCGATCGCTCCAAAGCGACCACCGACCTCATGGCCTTCGAGAGGGCGGCCGAACGACTGCGGCTGCCCGAGACGGCAGAACCAGTCGCCAAAGCGGCCTGGGTGGCGGCGTCACTCTTGGAGAAGACCTTGCGCGCCACCGGGCGCACACTCGATCGCAAGCGCTTCGAACAAGCCCTGCGCTCGATGACGACATTCGAGTCCGGTTTGCTTTTGCCGGTGCATCCAACCAGAGGCCTGACATCGATCGCGCTGGTCACGTTCGATTTCGCCGCCAACAAGATCACGCGACAAACGCTGGCCGTCAACTGAGCTCCGAGATGCTCGTGGTGTGACCACACCAATTGATGTGGACGTCCACTGGCGAAGCCGATCATTAGCATGATCGATGTCGTTGACCCATCGTCGGCCCTCTGCATTGCGCAGGCCCACGCAACGTCAGGACTTCAATCCGGCTGATACACCCGCGTCGCCTCGGGATCGTCGGTGTCGTGGGGGAGCTTGTCGACCTCCGCCCAAACCTCGTCCGCTATCGGCCAATTTGCCCAATCCAGCGTCTGCTGCACGCGCTCGGGTTTGCTGACACCACAGATGGTCGAGGTGACGCGCGGGTCGCGCAGCGAAAATTGCAGAGCGAGCGCGCCGGGCGGCACGTCGTGCCGCGCGCAGATCGCCTCGATGCGCTTCACCGGCGCCAGCATCGCCTCGTCCGCCTCCTGATAGACATAGCGCGCATGGCTGGCCGAGCCCTTGGCGAACACGCCGCCGGCATAAGGAGCAGCGTTCAGGACGGCGATGTTCCTTTCCACGGCAAGATCCATCATCGCCCCGGCGTGGCGATTGACCAAAGTGAAGCGGTTGTGAGTGATCAGCGCATCGAAGTCCCAATCTTTCAGGATCGGGATCATGATGTCGGTGCGCCCGGCGGCGAGGCCGACCGCATCGCACAGCCCTTCTTCTTTCATCTTGAAAAGCTCGGCGAGCGCGCCGTCTTTCCTCGTGACGTCGTCGAGATCGGCGGCGTATTCGGGATCGTGCAGGTGGAGGAGCTGCACGCGCTCCAGGTTCAGCGCCTTTAGGCTCTCCTCCAGCGATTGCCGAGCACGAGCAGCATCGAAGCGCCGCGTATCCATGTCGCGGTCGAGCTTGGTCGACACCACCACGCCAGCCGGCAGACCGCCGAGCTCGCGGATCACCTCGCCGACCCTCGCCTCGCTCCGCCCGGCGCCATAGTTGCGCGAGCTGTCGATGAATTTCGCCGGACCGTCGAAGATTTTCCGAACGGTCGCCTTGGCGCGCTCCTCGTCGACATTGTAGCCGTAGGTGTTGGGCATGTCGCCGAGCGAGGTCGTGCCGAAGCACAGCGGCGGCACCTTGATGGTCGAGGCGCCTAGTTTTTTGGTCTTCATCGCGTCGCCCACGTCGTCGTCCCTCCCTGTGTCATCGAGGATCAATCTTGCCGAGCGTCGGCTCCGTGCCGAGCGTCGGCCTCGTGCCGAGCATCAGTCCCAAACAGCCAGGCCTTCACCACCTCGATCTGCGCCGGATCCATCAAGGCGGGCGCGTGGCCGACGCCGTCGAACGCCACCAGCTCGGCCTTGGGCCCGCGTTCGGTCATCGCGCCGGCTGTGTCCGGCAGCAACAAATCGCTGTCCGCGCCGCGCAACGCCAAGGTCGGGCAACGAATTTCGTCCCAGAGCGCCCAGAGATCGAGATCCTCGATCGGATCGCCGGTCTTGAACGGTTCGGCGATCTTCGGGTCATAGCTCAAGACGAACCGGCTGTCCGCCAATCGGCTGGCGCTGTGCTCGGCGAGATGCGCCCACTGCTGGTCGGAAAGCGGGCCGAACGGCGCGTGGATCTGGCGGAGATGGGCTTCGAGCTCGGCCAGGCTGTCGAACACCAGCTCGAGGCTGAGATAGGCGCCGATGCGCTCGAGCGCCGCCTTCGGGATGGACGGGCCGACGTCGTTCAACACCAGACGCTGGATCGGATTGTCTTCCATCGCCGAGATACCCATGCCGATCAGCCCACCCATGGACGTGCCGATCCAGTCGACCTCTAAGACGCCGAGATGCTGGATCAGCTGCAGCATGTGGCCGGCATAGGTGGGCACGGCATAGGCGCTCGGATCGTCCAGCCACTCGCTCCGGCCACGACCGATCACGTCAGGACAGACGACGAAAGCCCTATCCGCCAAGGCCTTGGCCAGGGCGTCGAAGTCCCGACCATTTCGGGTTAGACCATGCACGCAGATGATCGCTCGGCCGGCATCCGGCTCGCCGAAGGTGGTGTAGCAGAGCCGATAGCGACGATCGGGGCCGTCGACCTCCAAGGTTCGAAAATCCATGTACGCTCCGTCTGATCAAATCCCTTCGATCCGCGCTTCAGGGTCAGCCGCCCGCGCCCGCGGGTCAACCACCTTGTTTTCCGGCTTTTCCGGAACATCGGAAAAAACTCTTTTCCGACCCTCCTTGTTCGAGCGCCACGATAGCGCGATATGTTGGGGTGATGACGATCCGCCCCAACCTTCCAGCCCTGCCGCCACATGAACCTGTTCTTTAGCACCGAGCTCGCCACCTGCCCCTATCTCGAGGGCAAGATGGAGCGTCGGCTGGTGCTCCCGCTGTCTCCAGAAACCACCGAGGCCGATCACGATCGCCTGGTGCTGGCCGGCTTTCGCCGCTCGCAGACCTATGCCTATCGGCCGACCTGCCCCGGGTGTCAGGCTTGCGTCCCGGTGCGCATTCCGGCGAGCCGCTTCGACTTCACGCGCAGCTGGCGGCGCACCCTTCGACGCAATGCCGACCTCGTGGCCGAAGAGCGGCGTCCGCGAGCAACCGAAGAGCAGTTCGAGCTGTTTTGCCGCTATCTCGCCGGCCGTCACGCCGGCGGCGGCATGGCAGGCATGGGCTGGAGCGAATACCGCTCGATGGTCGAGGATTGCCCCGATTGCTGCCGCGTCGTCGAATGGCGCCGTGAGGACGGTTGCCTGATCGGGGTCAGCATCACCGATAACGTGAAAAGCGGCCTTTCCGGCGTCTACAAGTTCTTCGATCCGGATGAAGGCAAGCGCTCGCTCGGCTCGCTGATCATCCTCTGGCACGTCCTAAGGGCGCGCGAACTCGATCTGGCTTATGTCTATCTCGGTTATTGGATCGCGACGAGCCCGAAGATGGACTACAAAGCGCGCTTCAAGCCGCTGGAGCAGCTGACGAACCGTGGCTGGGCGCCGCTCGGCGAGTGATGCCCGTCTGCCGCAGGCGGGAGAAGATCCGCGACCTCCGCCATGCGTGAATTGCCAAATCCGGGCTTAAGCGCTAAATACCAGCGATCTTTGCAATTCATGGCCATGTCGGCACATAGGGGCTCATGACGCGTCCTGTACTGGTCCTGAACGGACCGAACCTCAATCTGCTAGGCCGTCGCGAACCCGGCATCTACGGCCGGATGACGCTTGCCGACATCGAAGCGTGCTGCGTTCGGGAAGGCGCTCGTCTCGGCCTTGAGGTCACTTGCCGGCAAAGCAACGGCGAAGGGGAATTGGTCACTTGGATACAGGAAGCAGCGGGCGTGTTCGAAGCGCTGATCATCAATCCCGGCGCCTATACCCATACCTCGGTTGCCATACATGATGCCCTTCGGTTCCTTGAAGTCCCGATCCTGGAGGTGCATCTATCCAATATTCACCAGAGGGAAGAATTTCGACATCGATCCTATGTTTCGCTCGTGGCGAAAGGCGTAATTCTCGGTTTCGGCGCGAAAGGCTACGAGCTGGCGCTTGCGGGCGTCGCGGACTTGTTGGATGGGAACGGATAGACCATGGCACTACCACTCGAACGTGAAATGCCACCTGATGCCGATGCGCCCGAGGAAGTGAGAGATCTCTTGAACGTCGACACCGCACTGATCGAGAAGCTGGCCGAGCTGTTGCAACGCACGGGGCTCACCGAAATCGAGCTCAGCGAGGGCGAAGCTCGGATTCGCGTCGCCAAGCAGCCGGCCCCCGTCGTAGCCAATGCCACGCTGCATACCGCCGCGCCGCCGGCGGCGCCACCTGCTCAGGCCGCCGTCGAGGTGGCCCCGGCGCGCGACGCAGACACCGATGCCAACGCCAACCATCCAGGCGCCGTGCGTGCACCGATGGTGGGCACCGCCTATCTGACGCCGGAGCCGGGCGGTGATCCGTTCGTTTCCGTCGGCGGCGAGGTCAAGGAGGGTCAAACACTTCTGATCGTCGAGGCGATGAAGGTGATGAACCCGATCAGGTCGCCGAGGAGCGGACGGGTGGCCTCGGTCATGGTCGGCAATGGTGACCCGGTCGAGTATGACGAGCTCCTCCTGATCATTGATTGATTGCCTTAGAGCCCATGATCGACAAGGTTCTGATCGCCAATCGCGGTGAAATCGCGCTTCGCATCATCCGCGCCTGCCGCGAGATGGGCATCGAAACCGTGGCCATCCATTCGACCGCGGATGCGGATGCGATGCACACCAGGCTCGCCGATGCGAGCATCTGCATTGGACCGCCGGCAGCGGCCGAGTCCTACCTGAACAAGGTTGCCATCCTCGCGGCTGCAGAAATTTCCGGCGCCAACGCCATCCATCCCGGCTACGGCTTCCTCGCGGAAAACGCCGATTTCGCCGAGATGGTGATCGAGCACGGCCTGACCTTCATCGGCCCGTCGCCGGATCACATCCGTCTGATGGGCGACAAGATCCAGGCGAAAGAGACCATGAAGGCGCGCGGTGTGCCGGTGGTGCCGGGCACCGATGGCCCGGTGAAGGGCGACGTCGAAGCGCGCGCGGCCGCGGATGCCATCGGTTACCCGGTTTTGATCAAAGCCGTGTCCGGCGGCGGCGGCCGCGGCATGAAGGTCGCCCGCAACGATCAGGAACTCGATGACGGCCTGCGCATGGCGCGACGCGAGGCCAAGGCGGGCTTCGGCGACGATCGCGTCTACCTCGAAAAATATCTGGAGCGGCCTCGCCATATCGAGGTGCAGGTGCTGGCCGATCACCACGGCCAGGTGGTCCATCTCGGCGAGCGCGATTGTTCGCTGCAGCGGCGCCATCAAAAGCTGGTGGAAGAAGCGCCATCGCCGGCGATCGACGACGATCTTCGAAGCCAGATCGGCGAGACAGTCAGCAGCGCCGTCGCCGATCTCGGCTATCAAGGCGTCGGCACCATCGAGTTTCTTTATGAAAACGGCCAGTTCTACTTCATCGAGATGAACACCCGCCTTCAGGTCGAGCACCCCGTGACCGAGATGATCACCGGTGTCGATTTGGTGCGCGCCCAGCTGCATGTCGCCAGGAACCTGCCGCTCGCGATTTCCCAGGCCGACGTGCGCTATGAGGGACACGCGATCGAATGCCGGGTGAACGCCGAGGACCCGGCGACGCTGACGCCGACGCCCGGCACCGTGCACACCTATCATCCGCCCGGCGGTCCAGGCGTCAGAGTGGACAGCGCGCTTTACGCCGGCGCCAAGGTGCCGCCCTATTACGACAGCCTGATCGCCAAGCTGATCGTTTATGATCAGTCGCGCGAGGCCTGCCTGAAACGCCTGCAGCGCGCCCTTGCGGAATATGTGATCGACGGCATCAAAACCGGCATTCCGCTGCTGCAGGCGATCACCCAGGACCCCGCCTTCGCCGAGGGCGACTATCACACCGGCTGGCTCGGCGAATTCATGGAAGGCTGGACCCCACCCAGCTACTAGGTGGCGTGGCCACGTCATGGACTTGTGACTGTCGTCGCCGAACGCGATTTTTTTGTCGGGGGTATGCGGTCTCATTGCTGAGATCGGTGAGAAAGGCTGAGGTCGGTGAGAACACGAATGAGCCTGAGAATTCACCAGGCGGCGCCGTGGTCCCAGCAACGATAACCTTTCGTTAACGTTTAGCGGCTAATATCTGCATCAGGTCCATGCGATCCTGGGAGTCCGAGCCTCGCCTTTCTCTCTTGGCGGGCGGGCGGATTTCCAGGATCGCATGGACCTGATGCCATCTTTGCAAGAACAGATGAACAAGAGGTTAATCCTTGCGACGACGGCGGCAATCATATGATGTGGCCATGCCACTAGGAAGCTTGCCTTTTGGCTTCCGTGCTCGGACGGGCGGCTTCGAAGCGCTCGCGAACGCGGCTCGCCAGGCTCTCCAGACCGTCCGGCAGGAACAGGATGGCGACGATCAGGAGCGCGCCGTAGATCAGCGGGCGGAACGCTTCCGTGCCGAGCTCGCGCAGGATCACCTCGTTCACGACCGTGAGCACGACCACGCCCAAGATCGGCCCGAAGAAGGTGCGCGTGCCGCCGACGATCACCCAGATCAAGACGAACACCATCTCCTCGACGTCGAAGCGGTTGGGATTGACCGTGCCGAGATAGTGGCCGAGCAGCGTGCCGGCGAGCCCTGCGAAGAAGGAGGCGATCACCAAGGCGAGAGTGCGGTAGTGGCGGGTGTTGATGCCGACCGACGAGGCCAGCCGATCCTGCCAATGCACCGCATGAAAGGTAAGCCCGATCCTGGAATGCTCGATCCGATAGAGGGCGAAAAGCGAGGCTGAGACCACGACCAGGGCGAGATAGTAAAAGTTGACCGGACCGAAAAAGCTGATGCCGGCGATGTCGGGAAAGCCGGGGATCAGCTTTAGGCCCTTGGGGCCGCCGAAGGGAATGCGGAATTTGATCCAAAGCAGGCGAATGACCTCGCCCGCGGCAAACGAGCCGATCAGGAAATAGAAGCCCTTCATGCGAAACAGCGGAAAGCTCAGGACATAGGCGACAGCCGCGGCGACCAGCGCGCCGAGCGGCATGGCGAGCGGCACCGGCAGGCCGAGGGCTTTCGAGAACAGAGCGCTGGCATAGGCGCCCACCCCCATGAACACCACATGGCCGAGCGACCACTCGCCGGTGAGCGTCAAGAGGCGATAGCTGGCCACCAGCAGCACGTTGATGGTGAGGAACACCAGCAATTCCTGCTGCGAAAACGAGAGGCCGTGCGGCAGCAGGATCAGGCCGAGTGCTGCCAGCGGCAGGACGACCGGCCAACGCAGGCGCTCAAGCACGATCCGGTTTCCCGAAGAGACCGTGCGGCCGGACGATCAGGACCATGAGCATCAGCAGCAGGCCCACGATGTCAGCGGTGACGCCGTCGGCGAAGGTGGTGACGAAGGTGTGCAGGAAGGCGTAGAGGATGGAGGCGATCACCGCCCCTTCGAGCGAGCCCATGCCGCCGACGATGATCACGATGAACGCGGTCACGATCACGGAGTGGCCCATATAGGGATAGGTGCGCACCAAGGGTGCTGTGAGTGCTCCGGCAACCCCGGCAAGCGCGGCGCCCACGCCCATGGCGATGCGCGCGGTCTGATCGATCGAGATGCCCTGCAGCGCCGCCGCCTCCGGATCCTGCGCGCAGGCGCGAAGGGCGACGCCGAGGCGCGTGCGTTTCAGGAAGAGCCAGAGGCCAGTGAGCAGCACGATTGCGGCGACGATGGTCAAGAGACGCTGCAGCGGGATGCCGACGCTGTCGGTGAGCGGTATGATCGCCCGGAAGGGTGACGGAATGTTCTCCGCGCGCACGCCGAAGCCGGCGGCCACCGCGGCCTGCAGCACCAAGAGCAGGCCGATCGAGACGATCAACCCCCCGAGCGGATTGTCGCGCAACGGCCGGAACAATGCACGCTCCGCCACGAGACCGAGACCGCCGACGAACACCAGCCCGATCGCCACAGCCAGAAGAAACGGCATTCCCTGCCCGCCATAAGCGAACGCGACCACATAAGCGCCGAGCATATAGAATTCGCCATGGGCGAAGTTGATCACCCCCATGACCCCGAAGATCAGCACCAGCCCCACCGCGACCAGCGCCATGAAACTCGCCGCATAAACGGCATTCACCACGGTCTGCAACAACAACTCAGTCATGGCCATACGATGGCCGGCGTTGACCTTCGAGGAGCTTGATCATCACGGCGACGCCCCCTTCTCCGATCGTATGGTCGCTCCGCACCGCCTCAGCCGCCGCCACCGCAGCAAAGTCAACGCCGCGGCTGCTAGCCGCGTTGGTAGTGCATTTCGCCCATGGCTTCGAAATGCTTGATCATGATGGCGCTGTGCTGTTCCCACCAGGCGGGGATCGACTTGAAGCCCTTGATCACGGCCTTGCCGTCTTCGATCACCACGACAGGCCAATCGCCGACCAGGGCGTTGTCGATGCCGAAGAGTTCCTTGCCCCACCATTTGGCCTCGCCGAAGGCATGCAACCCCGTGCCGCCTTCCTTCATGGCGGCGAGCACGTCGGTAGGCTCGACGCTGCCGGCTTTTTCCGCGCCGGCCTTCCAAAGATCGAGGATCGAGGCGTATTCCCAGGAGACAGCGCCCCACTCGCCCGGCCAGCGCTTGGCGTATTCCTCGTAGAACGCGTTCGGATTCTTGAAGGTGATGCGCGGATTGTTGAGCGCGGGATCGTCGAAGTCCGGGAACTGAAAGATGAAGCCCTCCATGAATTCCTTCGACGTCTTCTCGATGATCTGCTCGTAGAAGTCGGCGGTGCAGGAGATCATCTGGCCCTTGAAACCCTGCTGGAACGCCTGCTCGCACAGCGGATGCACGTAGTCGGCATAGGCGGTGTCCAGGCAGACGATATCAGGGTTGTTAGCGAGCATCGCGGTCATCACAGGCGCGAAGTCGGTGGTGGAGAGATCGAAGAAGACCTGATCGATCACCTCGATGCCGGCCGCCTCGAACGCGGCGAGATAGGTTGCGACCGAGGGGCGGCCCAAGCTGTCCTCCTGGGCGCAGATTACCGCGGTCTTGAGGTCCGGCTTGTTCTCGGCCAGCCACTCGACACCGGTGACGTTGTAGATGGGATGGACCTCGCAAGG
>Ga0224508_10003075_pt1 | contig 13903 bp, 18 predicted proteins | sample SF_Jan12_sed_USG_4_FD_170157 | JGI IMG/M metagenome (GOLD analysis project Ga0224508, IMG submission 170157) | Sediment microbial communities from San Francisco Bay, California, United States - SF_Jan12_sed_USGS_21 | ecosystem: Environmental > Aquatic > Marine > Sediment | place: USA...
GGCGGAACGCTGAAGGGGGGTAGTAGCCCCCAAAAGGGTCCCATATGGGGACTTAATGGGGGGGGCTTCTGCACGGGGAGCGGAAGGACCCTCGCGGCGGTTCGAGCCACTCAAAAAACGAAAGGCGTCCCAGCCCAGCTCGCGCTCTTTACCCCGCTGTAAGGTTCGTCCTGGGCCTTGTAGAGGGTAGAGCTGGGTAGCCGAGCGAAGTTCTTTGCCGCCGCGATCTCGCCTGAGATTCGGTAGGCTGCCTGTCTCACCGGGTCGGCTGCTAGGTGCGTGTAGCGCTGCGTGGTTGTGGCCTGGGTGCGGCCCGGCAGCTTGCCGTCGCGGTTTCACGTCAAGCGAGCGGTTCTTCGGCACTGCTCGAACTCGCCGCCGAATTGATTCATCGATTGGGCAAGCTCGTCACCGGGCCGCTGCCAAGTTCGCGGTTGATGATCTTGCAGACCTTTTCTAACGGCCCGCCCTTGAAGTCGTGGAACACCAGGCCCGACCGGTACCGCTCGCTGCTGTCTGCAAACAACTGTCGCTCGCTTGTTACCACCGCTGCCGCGATGGAAACCTTGACGCTGTCTTGCGTGTCCTCGGAAGGCAGCAAGAATCTCAACTGCTCCACGATGCCGTTGCGCGGGAGTGGAACCGGCGTCAGAATCGCAGCGCCCGCTCTGCTTATGTTTTCTATCGTCCCTCGCCGCACTACCGGTGAGTCACGAAGTCGAAAACGCGCGGGAAGAGGCTGCGTCAGTCGCCGAAACTCGCGCCGCTCAGCAGATACACGCACAGGCATTTTTCGGTTCCGGGTAGCTTGGAACTTCCATTCCATTTTAAGAGGCGCTTGCTGTCAAATAGATCCATTGCCATCGCTCGATTCTCGAACTCGCGGCCGCGACATGGTCGTGACAACCGAGGTGTACGGGGAGTGCGACATCCATGCGGGACCGGATTTTTCCGTCGTGGGACCGGGCGGTGACTTGACCCTGACCGCTGGAAAACAGGTCGTCTTCTTTGACGGCGTCGAGATCGACGGGACCGCGACGATCGGCATCGACCCGGATCTCCAGGTCACCGCCGCCCTCGAAGCGGCGGCCCGGGCCGGTTTCAGAGTGCCGTAGATGCAAAGGGTGGCCACTTCGTCTGGCCGGTTCGCGGCGGACAATGATTGGCTCTTGGGCTCGTTGACCCGTTCGCTCCCGGCCGCAGCCGCTCGGCTTTCTGTCTCTCGCTCCTAAAGCCGGAGCGCAGGAGCTAGGTTAGCGTTTCAGCGGCGCTACTTCTCCCTTCGCCTTCCCGTTCATCGCCGCCGTAATCTCACCTGAGATTCGGTCCGCTGCCTGTCTTACCGGATCGACTTACTAGGTGAACTGGCTATTTCGTGTCTACCTGAATCGATAGCTCCGAATCCCTGACAGCTGCCCACCTGCTGGGGTGTTGCTGTTCTTCCATTGCGGGCGTAGGTGTGGAGTTACCTCGAAAAAGGCACACCTGGGAAAACCCAGGGCCGCAAAGCTACGGGTCCGTGAATCCTCCAGACCGCCGGGCTACCGAAGGGTAGTGAGCGACGCCCTACACCCCAAACCAGATGCGGGAGGAATGAAGAATGAAGCGAATACTCTTCACGATGATCTTGGCTGGAGTGATGCTAGCCCCGGGTCAGACGACCGGCCAGATGCTCTTCATGCAGGGCTGCGACGCCTTCGAGCTCGTCGAGGACCTGGGCGCGGACGCCGAAGGCGTGACCCGCTGGGTGGTGCGGAGCCTCAAGGACGAAAGGGAGCTGACGTACGTGTTCGACACCATTGGACTGGTACCGCGCCCTACCGAGGATCCCACCAAGTTCAGCGGCAAGGGGTACGTGGCCTGGAAGATCGAGGGCACAGGCATTGAGGGCACCAATCTGACCGAATTGGAAGGGACCATCGATGCCTCCTTCAATTTCACTGGCTTTGCCGAGGGTCAGACATTTCGCGGTACGGTCTACAAGAGCGGTGGGTTTTCGGCCACCGTCGGTGGCAATCTGGTAACAGGGTTAGTTTATGAGGCTGCAACCATCGTTGCCTGCAAGGCCGGCTTCGGCTCGAAGGTGAGGTGAAGAGTACGACTCGTGGGGGGCGAAGATCGCCCTCCAGTTGACGATCGGCGGAGGAGCGGTCGCGCTCGTAAAGCCGGAGCGCATGGAACAGCCTAGCGCCGCTCGGTGCAGTCGCCCTGAGTTCCAAAACTACTCAGCTTCGGGGCGGGAGTGGTGAAGGTATACATGAAGAGGACGTGCGGGGCCCCGCATGGGGGGGTACCCCCTCCTCCCCCGAGGGTGCAAATTAGGGTGCATCGGATGCCAACTTCCGGCCACTGAGGACGGCGACCGGCAACAGGGGAGGGAGGAGCAGTGAGTAGCAGAGGGCCTTCTACCCCTTGCTGTTTCGGGCGGTGGGAGGTTGGGAAGAGTTGCCGGTTGTGGAGGCTGGAATTGGCCTGATTGCGAGTTAAAATCCCAAGTAGAATCACCGGACAAGTCTTGAGTTCGACGCCTTACAGAATGAGTCCGGAGTATGGCGACAACCCAAAGCGTCCAGAGAGGAGCAAAGATGGATTTGATGATCACGGCACACCTAAAGCAGAGTTTCGATAATTGGAAGGAGCTCTTCGATAACGACAGCGCCAGAGCCGAGTACTGCGACGAGAGCAAGACCATGGTGGGCAACGTGGACGACAAGACCGCCCTGATCGCACTCTTCGGTGTTGACCAGGCGAAGATGAACGCGCGGCTATCCAGTCCTGAATTCGCCGAACTGGTCAAGGATTATGTCGAGAGGCACGACATCTACACTCTCGGCGAGATTGCTCTCAACTGAGTTGTGTTCATGCTGTGCCGGTTCGCGGCGGGTGATGATCGGGTCTTCGGGGCTTTGGCTCTTTGGGGGGTGCAGGGCCTCACCTGCACAGTGGTCGTACACCCGCACCACCGCCTGACGTACACATCCAACCGGGGGGAGCCGCAAGGCTCCCTCCGGTCTTGTTTGTAGCTGGACATTCGAGGGATCGTGGGTGACCAAGTAGGTGACCGGAATCGGTACAGCAGACGCAAGCCCTTTTGCTGCAACTGGATAGCAGCACCCCGCGACAGCCTCCGGAGCCGTGGGTGTTCCCTGCGATAGGCGAGCAGCCACAAGTCGCCGTGACACACTTCTGACACACTCAGGTACAACATCCGACCACATTCGCCAGCGAAGCACAGCGAGGGCGTTGGCCGAAGATCACTCTCGCTGTTGTTGAATATGCTTGTCGAGCGTTGTCGCTGATTGCGTGTCGCCCGTCTTGAAAACCGGCGAGCCTTCACGGGTTCCGCGGGTTCGAATCCCGCCCCCTCCGCCAGCTACCTGACTTCAAGCCAGCTACGGCGACAGCATAGTCCCGATCCAAGGATGTTCTCGTCCGGCGTAGAGAGAACGCAGTCTGGCTCGGAGTACCCGCTCTCGGTGTAAATCAAGTCCGCGACCCATCCGTCAATCCAGTCGGCCTCGCGAGTGGGACAAACTTGTTCGTAGACCTCCTCTGCTCGTGCATTGAACTTCTTCTTGTACGTGTGAATCTAACGCCGCGCTCCTCCCCGGGGAATCCGAGCGTCTCGGATCGCTATTTGGAGCGTAGAAGCGGGCAGGCAAAGTACGTCGACGTCTCGAAGATCTCGATGTGCCCGAGCTGCACGTGCACTTCCACTTCGTCGGCACTAGTCAGCTCAAAGTTGACGTATCCGTCCTCGTCCGGGTCGTGGGCAGCTAGGCCTTGCTGAGTAAACACGACCATCTGCACCCACCAGCGACCACCACTGTACTCGGTGTCGCCAGGGACGTTGCTGGACACTCCGCGTTGCCCCATTAGACCGCTCATCGAGAAGTTGTAGAGCAGGTCGACCGATTGGCTCGGGGGCTGCTTGAAGCTCGTTGGCGTCAGGACGGTGTCCCAGGTGACGCCGTCGCCCCAGAGAGCGTCCTCGACTCGCTGGGCGCCGCCGGCCTCGGCCGGCGAGCCGGCCAGGATGAAAACGACAGACAGTGCAACAATCCAAGCGCTCTTGTGACCGATCATTCTTTGATCCTCCTTTTGCGAGAGAGATTCGTCTGGCTACATGAGAAGCGTACCGGCCAGATTTCCCGAAACGATCCAGAGGAGGTCACAAATCGGTCACATCGGTGGGCTCGATCGTCAGGCTAGTCGTGAAGCGATGGGTCGGTAGGTCGAACGTGAAGCGCGTACCTTTTCCGTCCTCGCTCCAGACGTCGACTGTCGTGCGGGATCAGATCCGCTCGACGATGCTGGTCACAGAAGTCGCTCGTATCGGACCTACTCGGCGCGGTGACGACGGATTCGACCAGATCCTAGACCGAAGTCGGATAAGGGCGACCTAGAGCCTCGCTAGCCTACTTGACTGCCTCGCAAATCCGGTAGGGGGGCAGATTGCGCAGGTCGATGTCACAGCGGACCTCGGAGAAACACCGATCGAGATGAGTGCGCAGGAAACGACGCGCTTGATAGAACATCTGGTAGGTCACGAAACTGCCACCGTCGGTCAGTACGGCGTGCGTGTCGGCGACAATGCCGAGCGCCGTTTCCGGATCGAACCAGAAGAACGGAATCCCGGAGAGGACGTAGTCAGCCAACCCGAGTTCCTCCCCCTCGAGGATGTCGAGCACCCGCTGGGCCGAGTCGCGCACTACCGTGAGCCGCGGATCGTCGATCCGCGCTCTCAGTCCGGTGGCGAGATCGGCATTAGCTTCGATTACCACGAGCCGGCCTTCGGATGGCAGGCGCTCGAGGAGGCGCCGCGTCAGGACCCCGCTTCCGGGACCGTACTCAACTATCAACCCGGCCTTTTCAGGGTCCACTTTCGATGCGATGCGCTCAACGACGGCTGACGAAGTCGGCAAGAGTGCGGCGACTTCCTTGGGATCTTTGAAGAAGGCTTGCAGGTGAACTCCGATAGATTGGTTCATGAAATCTGGCTCCCTTCCTTGCCCAGCGGTCCTGAGTCCCAGCCTTACAGGTGCCAACCACTTCCGCAAGAAAGTCGGGGTCGTTTTTTTGGGGGGTGGATGAGGTCCTATATGTCGCCTTTATCGCGTCGCGCCTGCCGGTTGGTTCTGATCTCAGCGACCCGACAGGGTCCGCACCCAAGTCGGAAGAGGATCTGGGATAGAGTGACTCGTTCTCACAGGGGATACGAGGATGGGCGATAGACGGCTTCGGCACCGTGTCGGAGCGGTATCTCCCGGTCCAATTAGAAAAAGGGGAGCTTTCATGAAACAGAGGATGATCTGGATGCCGGCGCTGCTGCTGATCGCAGGGTTCGTGCCAGCAGTGGCGCAAGACGAGGAAGAGGCCGAGACCTATGTCTATGCTTCGTATTTCGAGTGTGACTCGACGCGACTGGCCGAAGTCGACGAGCTAATGGGCAAAACGGCGCCAATTTACGATAAGGCGAAGACGGACGGCGAGATCGCCAACTGGGGATGGCTACGCCATCACACCGGTGGCAAATGGCGCCGGCTCTTCTATGTTGTTGGCAGTGACGCGAATGCCTTGATGGACACGCTGGACGCGCTGGGCGAGAGGACCGATGAGGTGGAAGGCGCTGATGCCTTTGGCGAGATCTGCGGGGACCACGAGGACTATGTGTGGCGCCAGGCTGCGAACTCACCCGTGTCGGCGGCCGATGAAGCGGGCTCGTTCGGGGTCTCACAGTACTATCGTTGTAGCTTCAACGGTGAGGGGTTTGCGGACTCGATCGTCGAGTCTCACTTTGCCGAGGTTTTCAACGCCCATGTCGGCGAAGGTAAGCTCGTCAGCTGGAGCTGGCTGGCGCACCAGATCGGCGGCGAGTTCCGCCGGCTCCTGGCGTTCCGCGCTGCCAGTCGGGCGGACCTCTTGAACACTTGGGGCGAGATCGTAGGGGCGCTGTCAAATGAGCACGGCGGGGCACTGCGCGCCTTTAGTGACATCTGTTTTGCTCACGAGGACTATCTCTGGATGTCGGGTAGTTGAGTCCAGGACCTCCGGGGATCCGAGCTTGGTCTCACTACCGGTTCGGGTCTCCGGAGCGTCATCAAGACGGGCGTGGGTTAGCGGTCACTGCGGGTTCGAATCCCGCCTCGACCCTCGCCTTCAGACCGATACGGCAAAACCCAGCGAGCCGCGGAGTCGCCCTGGCGTTCGGCCTCGTTGTCGTCCTCAGTACCGTGTTCGGTTCGGGGCAAAGTAACGCGATACAGACCGAGACGATCGAGGAGACCCTTACAATCATGCGAGCGAAAGGCACATTTGAAGTCAAACTCAATCCACTGGAGACCTATAATCAGGCCGCGGGCGCGGAGCTTGGCCGCATGTCGATCGACAAGACGTTTGCGGGTGACCTCGTCGGCACCAGCCAAGGCGAGATGCTTACCGGCGGCTCGCCGGCCGAAGGCTCGGCCGGTTACGTCGCAATCGAGAGGGTAACCGGCTCCCTTCAAGGCCGGAGAGGCAGTTTTCTGCTCCAGCACTCGGGCACGATGACGCCCACGTTGCAGGAGGCAACCATCACCGTAATTCCCGGCTCGGGGACCGGTGAGCTCGAGGGGATCGCAGGCACCCTGTCGATCGAGATCGAGGAAGGCAAACACTTCTACGACTTCGAGTACACACTCCCGAGCAGCATGTGAACTCTGTGGTGGCATATCGTTAGGCTGCTGAATCGCATCTCGGTTGCCCATGGCACACCGAGAGCCGTTACGGCTGTCGACTGATCCGCTTCTACGCGTTCACCGGTTCCGCCGTCACTCCGTCGTTACTGGCGGACTGGCAACTGCGATACGGTTCGATTGCCGGAACATAGGTAGTCTCCTGGCCGATCGCGGGCGCGGCAAGATCGAACCTTCTGAAGCTCTCCCCACTAGAGGTGCCGTCCTTTTCTTGAGTCTCCTCTAGGGGGCGCGGCGACGGGATGTGTACTGAAATGCCAAGCCTGCGATACAGCCGATAATCGCTGCATACCATCCTGCCACTAAGGTGGCTATAACTGAAACAGCGACGGTCTCACGAAGAGCGTCTACGATGCTACGGTGAACGTTCCGATCTACAAGTGCTAAGTGATATGCGCCTAGGCAAGAAACAAAAAATACCACGAAGCCTGTGAGGGCTCCACGCCACCATCCTCCTTTAGGTTCTTCTGTTAACCAACTCTTGAAGAGCATCTTGGCAACGAAAAAGGCAGTGCTCATAGCGAGCACAGTGGTTAGCAAGCTGACGGCAAGGAAAATTATTATCGGTACGTGGTCGCCTTCCTGTACGTAGGCGGCAACCAACAGCACTACACAGCCAGCTAGGGCTAGGATGCAGAAAGCGAACGGTACCGCATTCTTTTTCGTCATAGATTGCGGATTGTGAGCTTACCGCCACCTGATCGCTTCTTCCGTCGAGGAACCGAGGTGCCATTTCGGCTTTGGCTCTTTACCCGACCCGACAGCGATATCCCCATGCTGCCTCCTTGCTAGATAATCCGCTTGACCATCTTGGCTAAAAGCGCCCTAACAAAATCGCGCTTCACGGCCGATACCCTCACCGGTTCCCATATTGGCGATGATGCCACAGGGCTGCGGGTAGGATGACTGATCGTGGGAGAGACGGTCGTTTGCTTGAGGGGTTGATCGAGGCGCTTGGATTCGAGGTGGTGCTGGGCGCTGGTGCTGCACTGATCTACGCACTCGTCGGGGCGGGAGTCCTTTATGTGTGCCGGATCCTGGTGCGCAGACGTCGCGAAATTTCATGGAGCCGATTCATGGTGGCGGTCCTGGTCGCGACGGCCGTGGCGACCGGTACGATGTTTGTCCTGGCGGATAGCATTTTTAGTAGCGGCAATGTCGGCGGTGGTAGCGGCATTGGAGCCGTTATTGCGGTGGTCTTTGCCTTCGTTGGCGGCGGGATCGGAGGACTCTTCGTGCTCCTGATTTCTGGTTTGCTGCTCGGCAGTTCGCGCGGGTCGGCGTCGCCCCCTATCTCTGATGTCGCGGCTCGAGGTCGTGGTGGAAGCAACCTGGGACGCTTAGTGCTGCGGCTGGCGCTGATGGCGGCGCCATTGCCCGCACTGTTTCTGTCGCTGGCCATCGGGGAAGGGGCGGACACGCTGTTACCATGGTTGGACGTCGGAGAACTGGCACCGTATGTTCTTTTCGCCCTGGGCGCGTTGGGCCTGGCCGGGCTGCGCGAGAGCCTTTTTTGTTCGGAGAGTGATACCGGGCGGGACAAGAAGATCACGAAGTTCCTCCTTTGGATCGGCATAGTCGGGGCAGGCGCCGGGACCGGGATCCTTACCTGGATTTGGTTAACGTCAGGGCGCTACTTGCACCGGTCGAATCGACCTGTTGCAGAGTGGATGATCCTTCTGTCTCTTTCGGCCGCTCCGGGCGCAATCGAGGCCTGGCAGTTGCGCAAGCTCAAGTAGACTGGCTCGCTATTTGAGGCCGATGGAATCGGTTCACTGTACGAGACCGAAAACTGGCAGGCTGGCACGCAAGCGGCGAGATCCTCGGCAGAAGGGCTTCATCAAGATGGCGACATTTCAAGAGAAGAAACTGGCGGCGTTCGAGGCCGCCGAGCGCGCTCGCAAGCGCGCCCGCCTTGCCGCAATGATAGGAGTAGCTCTTTTGACAGCTGTTCCCGTCACCGGCGTTCTTTGGTTTGCTGTCCCGGCGATACTGGCTCTTCTCGCTTGTGTCTTTTGGTATCTGGTCTTCCAGAACCTGAAGAGTCGCGGCTCGACTTCGGCTCCTGTTGTGGAGGGAATGAACCCTCCTGAAAGACCGGCCGCGGCTGCGCTCGGCAGCGAGCCGCCGACCCACGCTCCACCCGAACCGGCAGGTCAGGCGATCGAAGATTGGGTCAGTTTGCAGTTGCGCCTTCCGGAGTCCCTGACTTTCAAGACGGAGAACGGCGAAGAAGTTGTGCTGGCTGCCGGCCCACGGGATATCTTGTTTCGCCTTTCCTTCGCTTCCGAGAGAGAAGACCAGGATTCGGATGCGATCGACTACCCCGTTTGTGACTTGCGGCTTTGCGACGACCAAGATACCTGGTGGCAAGTTTCCACCTACTTCGAGCCCTATGACTTGACGGCCCCGCTCGAAAGAGGAACGGGACCGATTCACTTTTGGCAAGACGTTCCGCAAGCTTGGAAGGAAGCGCTCGAGACATCGTGCTTGATTTCCGGAGTCGAGAGCTTGCTGGATAGCCGCGAGCGCATCGAGCTGTCGGTTGGTGACCGATCGGTGACCATGATGTTCAAGTATCAGGGTCCAGAGATCGATGTGGGCTGGTTGGATTCCGAGGGCAAACTCGTCGTGCGGGTCGCCAAGATGCACTACGAGCTTTGGAAGGATAGGGAGTTTGACGACATTGTCGATGGAGTCACCTTCGGCTATCTGCTCGATCCGGAGGGCATACTTCTGCCCACTTCGCCGGAGGCGCATTGGTCGGAGTGGAATGTGTGGGAGGAAGATCTCGGGGAAGATCGCCCGCTGCCCGTTCTTTCCAAAGTGATACCCACTTGAATGAGGACTTACCCATGAAGACATTAGCTGTGACGGTTCCACGCTTGGAGACGTGGCGCCTCGGCGGACGGGTCGGGCAAGGTTGGACGCGCGATTACTCTGGCAGCGGCTCTTCGCCTCCGTGTTCGAGCAGTAGACCGAGTCGTCGACCCCAGTGCTCAGCGGTCCTTCATGGAAAGCAGATTGCGCGACCCGGTCACGTTGAGACGGTAGTCGATGGCCACGCTGCTTTCCTCCCGCGTGTTGTAGTAGGGGCGAAAGAAGACTGTCAATCCTCCGTGAACTCGCTCGTCGTCGCTGCGAAAGAAGAACGTGTGGACCTTGCTTTTGGCCCAATTGTCTGAGCCCTTCTCGTAGCTGGCAGACCACTGCGGCGCATAGCCTGATTCGGGGGCCTCGTCCAGACGTTGCGATGGGGCTTTCTGAATTTCGCCATTCCCGATACGCAGCGCCGCCGACCAACTCGAGGGTTCGCTGAAAGTTCCGCCGGCCGCGCGTGTCATCGAGACCTGCACCAGATCGGGCCAGCGCTCGATATCCGCACCCTGAAACGAGCCATCCGCTACGACCTTGTGATACTTGAGTCCGATGCGCACATCACCGGAAGGCTCCGACGGCTCACGCCGGGCCCGAAACGTCATCGGTTGATCGCCGCGATTGAGCCGCGCTAGCTCGGCGTCGGACATCCGATCCAGCCCGATGACACTGTTTTGAGAAAACCGATAGCCGGATTTCACGAATGAGAGCCTGATCGACGTGCCCCTACCCTTCAAGCTGAAGCTGCCGCTCGTGTCGGTCGTCACCAAAATGAAATCGTGCTCGCTTGTCAGGTCGTCGCGGACGACAGAGATGAGGGCCTCTACCGCCACACCGGGTAACGGTGCGCCGTCCTGGTCGATGACACGGCCGGAGAACTCGAAGTCTCTGTTTGTTGAATCTACAACCTCTTTAACCTGACGGAGATACTCCGCGCGCTGCGCGGCTTCGTACTCTTTTTCTAATGCCTGGCGCGCCTCTTCCGAGTCCTTGTCGCTCGAAGCCATAAACTCTTCAACCCGACGGTCCCAGTCCTTTTTGAACTTCTCCCTACGGTTCCACTCCTCGAGCTGCCGCTGGCGAGCCGTGCTTTCTGGCGAGTCGAGATTGGCACCAACCTCCTCGGCCTCCTCGGGCGCCGGGACCGGTGCTGGTTCACGCGAACCGGCATCGGGGCCACCGCAAGCGCCGTTCGCCAACACCGCAATCACGATTACCGGCCAGAACCAGCTCCGGTTCCTATGATCTGAATTCATCGTCTCGCTTCTGTGATGACCTGCCCAGCCCTCGAGAGGTGCGGCAAACTTAACGTCTTGCTCTATGCTATCCAGACTCATCAGGTCGGAAACGGAAGAACAGGCGGGCGCCATTCAAAAACACATCACTCAGATCGGAATCGTCGTGCTGGCGGTACTCGGAGTCCTGATCGGGCTCCATTTCTACCAGAAGAAGACGGTCGAAGGTCACGTCAAGGCCGGTTTTCTGGAACACGGGCTGGCCTCCGCGAACCCGGTCAAAAGAGACGTCATTCAGTACTACGAGGAATACGGCAAGATGCCCTCGTCGAACGACGAGCTCGGTCTCCCCGAACCCGCCGATCTCAGCGGCAGGTCTCTTCGCGGCATCGAAGTCACCGAGGGAGGGCAACTCATCCTTACCTTCAGCTACGAGCTAGGCGTCGATCAAGGGCGGATCTACCTGACCCCGAGTCTCGCCAACCCGACGATGAACTCGTGGTCCTGTACGACACCGAGCTACCCCAAGATCGAAAAGCTCATTCCGGAATGCGAATTCCGGGAACGAGGCTGATCAAGGCGATCCCGTGAACACCCGCCGGTGTCTGTTGAAGGCCGCGCGCACGAGTTGGCGCGTAAAGGCCTCGTGACCGGCCGGCTCTTGGAGCAGGCACAGATCCGCGCTCCCGGGGTCGGTCGCTGGGTAGTAGACACCGCAATTGGGGTTGATCTCCAGCATAAACGGCGTTCCCTGGGCGTCGACGCGAAGGTCGCAGCGGGCGAAGCTCGTTCCTCCCATCGCGACAAAAAAACGGGCGGCCGTATCACGCAATCGTTCCTCGAGCGCGGGGTCCGACACCGGGAAGGACGACAGCCGGTCGTAGTCGACCCATTTCAGCCTGTCGTGCTTGAAGCTTTCCCCGTCGGGGAAACGGTACTGCATGGGTATGTAGGTCGTAGGCCGTTGCGGATCGTCTGGGTTCTCCGCTACCAGAACCGTGCATTCGGTGCCTTCGATGTATTCCTCGATCATTGCGGCGCCGAAACGAGAGATGATCTTGCGCGCCTGTCGTCGCAGCCCGGCGGGGGTCCGCACGCGCGAGTGCCTGCTGAGGGCCACGCTCGCATAGCTGTTGTGGTGCTTGACGAACAGTGGAAATGTCAGCTGTTCACCCGCGCGCTGGACGTCGGCTTCATTTCGAGCGAAGGCATGGTTTGCAGTCGCGATGCCCTCGGCTCGACAAGCCTCCTTCATCCGCTCGCGGGTCGGCTCATAGAATTCGGAGTTGGCGCCGGTAAATGGCAGTTGAAGCTCTTCCAGTGTCTGGACGACCTCGATACCCGGTTCGTCCTGGTCGGCAGCCCCGTCGCAAAGATTGAAAAAGAGGTCGTAACCCTCCTTTGCGAGGTTTTTCACCTGCTCGACCGACGTCGCCTTCTCCAATGTTGCCAGGTGCCAAGTCGCCTCCGGCAGGAAGGGGCGAGGATCACACGGCCAGTCGTCGGCGGGGAAGGGATCGGCGTCGAGGTCCTGGTTGGTCAGCAAGCAGATTCGCATGGCGTGCCAATGCTCGCTTCGCCTTGGTGCCGAAGTCAACTCAGGATCGTTGGTACGAGATCACCCGACGGCGATACCAGGCGGGTAGGTCGGCCACTGAGTTGAGAATGGCCGAGTGCGGGCTTAGGGACAGTTCGTCTGCGCTGTGAGCCCCTGAGAGCACTCCGATCGACCAGCCGACGCCGGCGTTCTCGGCGGCCTCCAGATCAGCTCTGGTGTCTCCAACCGACAAAACCTCGAGAGGGTCACTCACTCCACAAAGCTCCATGGAGCGGAGGATCAGGTCCGGGGCCGGGCGCCCGTGGGCAACGTCTTCGGCGCACAGGGCCGAATCGACGACCCCATAGGCCCAGCCGAGGCTTTCTAGCAGCGCTTCTAGGACAACACGATCGAAACCTGTGGTCAGAGCGACTTGGATGTCCCGAGCTCTGAACCACGCGAAAGTCTCTTGCGCACCGGAAACGGGTCGCCAGCTCGCGCTTGCCTTGATGAGGCGGTCCCTAAAATCTCGGTAGATCTCATCGGGATCCACGCGTTGGTGCGCGTTTCGAGTTGGCAGGCTGACGAGTTCCCTGATCGCGTCCCTCTTGGACTTGCCTCGCACCGCCGCGACGGCCTCGGAAGTCAGATCCAGCTGACGGGCCTCGAAGGCTTCTCTGAACACCCGCGCCACATCGTCGGACGCCGCTACCGTCGTTCCCGCCACATCGAAGACGACGAGCTCGAGGTTCATCTCTTTCAGTCTCGCTTGGGAGAAGCGAACAGTTCGTACTGTTGATTTGGAAGAGCCCCTTCGACTGCGTAGAACATCTCGACGACCTGCTAGCCGAACGCCTCCGGGTCCATCTCGGCATCGGTGGCCAAGCGGCCGAGTTTCTCGAGATGGCGGGTTTCCAGCCGGAGAAAGAGTCCTGTTGACTCGGCTGCGGGTGTTCCGTCGGGCAGTTCCAGCCGGGCGCGCGAGTAGACCTTGCGGCCGTTGACCTTCTCGACCCGGGCCTCGAGCGTGGCGACCGTGTGGAGCGGCACCATAGCGCGAAAGTCAACGTCGATATGCGCGGCCACCACACGATGACCCACCATCCAGGCCGAGAAACCCATGGCCTCGTCGAGGAGGGCGGCAACCGCCCCGCCGTGAACGTGCCCCGGTGGGCCCTGGGTTCCACCGCCGAACCAGATCCGGCCGAGGAGGGCGTCGTCGGTCGGCCGTCGAAAGTATCGCACCCGGAGGCGGCGCCCCTCGGGCTCTCCGGAAACATAGGATTCGGCGGTTCGGGCTTCGTTGAAGCGCTCGATCGGCTCCCAGCCGGTCTCACCGGCGAGATCTGAAAGTGCGGGCGGGCGGGTCATGGTGGCAGCGTCTCTTCAGATGAAGACGAGGCACTATGCCGGTTCGACTCGGTGAACGCAACCCGTACGGCCGTTGCCGTCGGACGGGCGAATGTGAACGAAGGATGCGATTAGACGACTGGATCGGAGTAGGCTGAAGCATGGGACAT
>Ga0224508_10003076_pt1 | contig 13903 bp, 12 predicted proteins | sample SF_Jan12_sed_USG_4_FD_170157 | JGI IMG/M metagenome (GOLD analysis project Ga0224508, IMG submission 170157) | Sediment microbial communities from San Francisco Bay, California, United States - SF_Jan12_sed_USGS_21 | ecosystem: Environmental > Aquatic > Marine > Sediment | place: USA...
AATTAAACCGCAGTTTGTATGTCGATACCCAAAGTTACCTGGCTGACAACTGCCTGGTAAAGGTTGACCGAATGTCAATGGCGAATTCCCTCGAAGTTCGCGTACCGTTATTGGACAAGGAACTTGTGACGATGGCTTTTGACGTGCCGCCGAATCTGAAACTTCGTGGCAACGAAACAAAGTGGTTGCTAAAGCGAATTGCCAGCAGGCAACTGCCGAGAGAGTGCGTATATCGTCCAAAGGAAGGCTTCAGTATTCCCATGAAGCACTGGTTGGGGACGCACTTTCGCCCTATCCTTGAGGAATATCTGAGTCCATCAAGGCTGCGGCGTGATGGAATATTCGAGGTCCCCGTGATCGAGAGATTGAAGCAAGAACACCTCGCGGGCCCCGCCAATCACAGCCATATTCTCTGGTCTTTGATCGTATTTCATGCGTGGAAAGAGCGTTGGCTTGGCACCGAAGCCGCATATTGAACCCATGACACGATCTCAAGCAACTGCGAACCCGGCCAAGTCGCGTGCACGACAACTTGAGATTCTGGACCATGAGGCATTTGACGTCGCGATTATTGGAGGCGGCATTTACGGCGCCATGCTGCTGTTGTATGCATCAGCCTACGGACTGAAGGCGCTAATGCTCGACCGTGGCGATTTCGGCGCTGCAACGAGTTTCAACAGTCTGCGCATTCTCCACGGTGGATTACGCTATCTCCAGACGCTCGATCTCTTGCGTTCGCGCGAATCTATCCGCGAACAACGCTGGTTTCTGCAAGAATTTTCCGACCTGGTTCGCCCGCTGCCCTGTTTGCTGCCCTTGTACAAGCAGGGACTGCGTCGACCATTTTTCATGCAACTTGCTTTTGGTCTGGACAGAATAATGTCTATCGATCGAAACCGGGGGCTGGCAATCGAACGAAAGTTATTGCCGGCGCGAGTTATCAGCGCGTCCGAGACCAGGACGCATTTCCCCCAGGTAGAAACACGTGGCCTGGCTGCAGGTGCTTTATGGCACGATGCGGCGATCCCCGATACACAAAGGCTGGTCATGGAGGTCCTGAACTGGGGGCGATCCAAGGGTGGCCTCGCGATCAATTACCTGGACGCAATCGACCTCCTGATCGACGGCGCCACGGTTCGGGGCGTTGACGTCTGTGACCGGGAATCTGGAGAGCGGCTCAGAATCAATGCAAACGTCGTTATCAACGCGAGCGGTCCCTGGTGCGAAGACCTGGCTGCCAGGTTTGACGCCAGCTATAAAAGGACCGCATATCCGTCCCTCGCGTGGAACGTACTTTTCGACCGGGAAGCACTTTCGGATCATGCGGTCGGAGTCGCTGTTCAGGAGCCCAACAGCCACGTGTATTTCTTACATCCATGGAAAGGCAGGCTGTTGGCGGGAACTGGGCACAAGGCGATGCGCGAGGGCACCAAATGCGAGGTAGACGACCCTGACCTGAACCGTATGATTGCCGATCTTAATCGAGCGATACCCGGCATTGCTCTTTCATCGGACCAAGTACAGCGAGTTATGAGTGGCATATTACCGGTGCGAAACGCGGGCTCCACCGATCTCAGCAAACGGCCGATCATTCATGACCACGGCATAAGCGGGGGGCCGCAAGGGCTTATCAGCGTATCCGGAGTCAAGCTGGGAGCCTCGCGGATAGTTGCAGACCGCAGCATGCGTGCTGTGGTCAAACGGTACTTTGGCGGCCGCTACCGCAGCACGCCTCAACTTGGCGATCGACCAAGCTCCTGCCAGGGTTGGCAACAGACTGCGCGAAATCTTGGTGGACTGGAAAAAGAGGACTTGCGCGTGCAGTTGCTGCCGATAATCGAGAGCGAAATGGTCTTGCATCTCGACGACCTCGTCTTGCGGCGGACGACGATGTGGGAAGATCCGGCAGCGGCGATGGATTTGGTGCCACAACTGCTTGCTTTGTTTGACTGGAACGCGCGACGGGCCGATAAGGAAATCAATAGGCTCGCGAGCGCGCTTGAACCTGCAACCTAATTGAACAAGATCCAGAGTAACCAGAGCTGCGAGAAGAACCCAGAGAGAAAGGCAATCGTCTTTACCCATCGCAACGCAAAAATATAGGCAAAAACGTGAAGAAGCCGCGCCCAGAAATAGACTGCCGCAGCCATTGCCGTCGAGTCGTCCGCCGACCCGGTCATTTGCACAATGATTACCAATATCCCAAAGGTAACGAGACTCTGGATGGCGTCTTCATGGGCAACCCAAAGTCGGTGCGCCCGCTCGGACAATGGTTTTGACTCCTTTGGATAGCCGACGACGACACCGAGACCACGAATCTGCACCTTATTCAGCATCCAGGCCGCTCGAATTAAAAGAGTAAGCAGCGTCGCTGCCGCGAGGTAGGTTAACTCCACTGTCATAATCTAGTCCTGATTCAACACAACTGCATCAGTTAGGGCGTCATAGTATACAATCGCGAACTGTTGCAAACTCGTGTTTGGCAACAACTTTTCAGCAATTGCAAAGTAGAATTCAGGGCAGCTTATCATGCATGAACAAACACCTTGGCAAATCAAGATGTTCAGAAAAGGCCTCAAGAAAAATCTTCGTTTAAAGTCGTTAAAACGTTACCTGAATGATATCGGCGACGACGAAAGATGCCTGCTTGCCACTTGTGGTGATAACAATGGCGCCATGAACTACTTCTTGCGTGAGCTGGGTGGACAATGGTCGTGGGCCGATCTCGAGAATACCTGCATCGCAGAAATGAGTGAATTGCTGGGTGACCCCGTCAATTTCGCCGCTGATGAGAAGTTACCTTTCGATGATGATTATTACGATCGCGTGATCGCTATAGACGTGCACGAGCATGTGGATGATCCGGACGACATTACCCGCGAGTTTCGCCGCGTAACCAGGCCTGGCGGACAGGTAATTTTTACCGTTCCCAACGGAGACGAATCGAAACTGGCAGTCCGTATCAAACACGCGTTGAGGATGACGAAAGAAGCTTACGGGCATACGCGGGTTGGCTTTACGGTGGCAGAGCTGCGCGAAATAATGACCAGGAATCAGATCACACCGCTGAACATCGATACCTACTCGCGCTTTTTTACGGAAATGCTGGAACTCTCTATCAACTTTCTATACGTCAAAGTTTTGAAGAAAGGCAGTCGCGAGGAAGAAGACGACCACGCCGAAATCGCGCCGGCCACGCGTGAACAGCTGAAGAAAGTCGGCGGCAGTTACCGTCTGTATTCGCTAATATTTCCAATTTACTGGGTTCTGTCGCGGCTCGATTATCTGCTGCCTTTCACGGAAGGCTATTGTGTACTGATAGCGGGACGTCGAGATACCTACAGGACAGGACAATAGATGCGGTCGTTGTCGCGAGTTGTCATTACCGGAGCCAACGGCTTCATCGGCCGGCATTTAACAGCCGCCCAGCTGGCGCTGGGCCGGCAAGTTGTTGCCGTTGACCAACAAGTCGGCAACCTCGACGATATCAGGCATGACCCGATGCTGAGTATTGTTGAGTCTGACATCCGCGATAAAACCGCGATGTCCGAAGCCGTAAATGACGCAGATATCGTATTTCACCTGGCCGCCGCCCACCTTGAAGTGGCTGCGGCGGAATCTCACTACCGCGCGATCAATGTTGATGCGCTGGTCAGTTTGTTACAAGTGTCGGAGGCAGCGGGAGTACAGCGCTTCGTCCACTGCAGTACCGTCGGCGTGTACGGTCGAATTGATACGTTACCAGCCGACGAAACGTCACCCTGCAGGCCGGACATCGCCTATGAAATCACGAAGCTGGACGGCGAGGAACTGGTCCGTAAGACAGCTGATCAGGGAAGCTTGTCGACAGTAATTATCAGGCCCTCCTGGGTTTACGGCCCCGGCTGCCCGCGCACTTTAAAATTGCTCCGCTCAATTGCACGTAAGAAGTTTTTCTTTGTCGGTAGCGCAAACAACATGCGTCATCCCTTATATATCGGCGACTTGCAACAGGCATTCGAGCGCGCCGCGACGCATCCAATAACGACCGGCAATACATTCATTATTGCGGGCCCGGAGGCAATCAGCGTTCGCGAGCTGGTCAAAGTCGCGTCGAAAGTGCTGGGAGTCGAGTACAACCCGATCAGTGTGCCGGAGGCTTTCGTCGCTGTTGGCTGTGCCATTGTGGAAAGAACGTTCACGGCACTCAAGAGACAACCCCCTGTCTCTTCGCGCAGCATGAAGTTCTTCACCGAGAGCAGCGCGTTTTCGACGACAAAAGCGAAGAAGGAGTTGGATTTCGAAGCGACGACCGCTCTTTCCGACGGCCTGTCATCGACAATATCGACGTTAAGACACGAAGGTTTGCTGTAATGTCTCCGTCACATCTTCACGCTGGCAGATAGTCATACTATGTGCGGAATCGCTGGATGCATTGGCAGTAACCGGACGGAATCGACGCGACGAATGACGGCTGCGCTCGAACACCGGGGGCCTGATGACGAGCACTACTTTTCGGATAATCGGGTGTCTTTGGGGTTCCGCAGACTCAGCATCATCGATCTCGACGGCGGTCGTCAACCCATCTCAAATGAAGCCGGTGATGTCGTGCTCGTCTGCAACGGCGAGATATACAACAGCCGGAAACTGCGAAGCGAGTTGATTAGCACAGGCCATGAGTTTCGCACAAACAGCGATGTCGAAGTCATTCTGCATTTGTACGAGGATCACGGTGAAAAGTGTGTTGAATTTCTTCGCGGCATGTTTGCATTTGCGATCTGGGACGCCCGGCAAATGCAATTGTTGCTCGGTCGGGATCACATGGGCCAGAAGCCGCTGTACTACTATCAGGATGAACATAATTTTCTGTTCGCCTCTGAAATCCAGGCGCTCCTGGCCAGTGAACTCATAGATCGACAACTGGATACAAATGCTCTGTGGCACTACCTTTCGCTACGATTCATGCCGGATCAGTATTCCCTCCTCAAGAATGTCAAGAAATTGCCGGCCGCAACAACGCTGTTACTCAAGAATGGCAATTCATCATTGCGCCGTTATTGGCAACCGTTCTTTTTGGACAAGTTCGGGTTTGGCGAACGGGATGCGACTGACGCGCTGGACGAATGCTTGCGTGAGTCAGTACGCATGCACCTGCTTAGCGACGTGCCTGTCGGTTCTTTCATCAGTAGCGGCATCGACTCGACGACGATTGCGACGATGATGGCGCGGGAGACCCCTGCGCCGATAGACGTATTCTCTATCGGTGTAAGTGAGTCCGATTATGATGAATTGCCCATGGCGCAGGTTGCGGCCGAAGCGGCCGGGATGAACTTTCATTCCAAACGGGTCACACCCCGAATTGCCGACCTGCTTCCGACAATGGTCCATCATTTGGGTGAACCAGCCGACGCCTACGGTGTTGGTGTTTACCTCGTATCCCGGCTGGCCGCGGATCACGTCAAGGTTGTTTTGTGTGGAGACGGAGGCGATGAGAGCTTCGGCGGTTACGATCGCTATCTTGGTCAGAGTCTCGTGGACCTTTACTGCTCGTTGCCGGCGATACTGCGTCATCACGTGCTACCTGCCATTATCAGAAGAATACCTGAGTCATTTCGTTACAAGAGTATTGCGCAGAGGCTCAGCTGGATGCAGACAATGTCCCAGCATACCGGGGCTGAACGCTACGCGCGGGCTTTGGGATTCCTGAGATTCATGCCCGAAGAAAAAGAGCAGCTTTTTTCGTCCCGGGCAATGAACGCCCTGGACGACGCCGATTCCATCGCACGAATGCAAACCTTCTTCGACGCCGACAATACGAACGAACTCACGGATCGAATGCTTTTTACGGACCTTATGACACGCGTATCGGATCACAATCTGGTAATGACCGACCGGATGTCAATGGCTTGCTCGCTTGAAGTACGCTCTCCATTTGTCGACCCGAAGGTGATCGAATTCGCAGCCAGGTTGCCGACAAACATGAAAATCCGTCGCAGGCAGTTGAAGTACCTGTTGCGCAAGGTCGCCGCACGATACATCCCGGCTGAATTGGTCAATTTGCCAAAACAAGGTTTCGGATTTCCCGTTGGGCGCTGGATGCGATCGGACCTCAGGAAACTCGTCATTGGCCGGCTGGCAAATTCCCGATTTGTAGACGCAGGAATCTTTCGCGCAGATTATTTGCAACGTATCGTGCAGGAGCACATGAGTGGCAAGCGAGATCACAGCTATCGCCTTTGGCTCCTGCTTAGCCTCGAAATCTGGCATGATATTTACTTGGAGGAACAACCTGTAGACACGGTTATTTCACATACGCGTGATCTCGTGCAGGCTTGAGTCACTTGTCGCCGGACAACTAGCTGCGCCGCGCCCTGATCAACCTTGTTTTAGCCAGTATCTCCAGCGAATTTTAGCCGGAATAGTGCGTTCTTCGATTCTCAGGAGCCACTTTTTTGCCCAGCGAATAGATCGGTAACTCGCGCTGCCGGTTCGTGTCCATACCGACTTGGCAAGCCATCGGTCTTTTGCAATCGCTTCAGAAACTTCGGGGTATTGCGGACCTGATTTGCGGCAGAAATTGTTAAGCCAGCTGAGAAATCTCTCCCTCGCCCTGCATTCATTTTCGTAGTCACCGATGCGTGCCGTCATAGAATCCTCGTGTTGCCGGTATTTGTCCCATAACGTGGGCACGGCACAGACTTTGCCGGACAGCGCTAGTTTTGCGATGAATACCTGATCGTCATACAAATCAGGGAATTCTTCCTCAAAACCACCGCAATTCAGCACTGCGTCTCGTCGCGCCATCAGGTTACTGGGGTTTGGCACAAGAAATCTCCCGCGCAACATGCCAGTAAGATAAACGGGCGGTTCGAACACCACTTGGCCAGAAAACCCTGGCCGTGCCGTAAAGTCACGGCTTTTGGCGGTGTGCAAGCTATCCCATGCGAACCAGTACCGAGTTAATCCGAAAATCATGGATAAGCTCCTGTCGCCTTCCATGATTGCACACTGCTCACGAATCTTGCCCGGCAGCCATACGTCATCGGCGTCCAAAAAAGCAATGTACTTGCCGGTCGACTCCCTTATTCCCAAATTTCGGCTTGCGCTGGAACCCCTGTTCTCCCTGTTTTTATGATGCAGAAATTGCATCAGAACCTCGTCATCCACACACCAGCTACGAACACGATCGTCAAATCTCTCGCGCGACCCATCGTCGACAAAAAGAATCTCCAGAGGCCGGTAGTCCTGCAACAATATGGACTCAACTGCCTCTTTCAAAAACCCCTGATCAGGATTCAGATACGGAATCACCACGGAAACGAGCGGTGCTTCGGTCACTCTCTTCACCGCCGGTGTCGCAGACCTGACCACGCAGAGATCCAACGAGAAAATTGCTCGCCCCCCACATTGGGAGCCCAGATTCGCGGCAATTGATGAAAGTCACTTTTTCGCCGTACAGCCGCTTGCTGACTGGTACACGCATAGTCAAACCCGCACTTCTCGACAATGTCACGAGTGCGTGGGGAATAGGAGCCATTAGGATACGAAAACCCCTTCACGTCCTTTCCGAGTGTCTCCAATACAAATTTACTATCCCGTATCTCACGCACTTGGTCGGCTTCGTCCAGTCGTGACAACATTGGGTGCGTTACCGAGTGCGCCGCGATTTCCACGAGTGGAATTTCAGACAATTCTTCCAATTGTTGTTGAGTCATGGCTCTTGGAATTAAAACCCCTGCATCGCGGGTTGCTACCTGTCCACGAATCTGCGCGATTACATCAGCACGCACCGAAGGCTCGACATCCAGCATTTGATCGCAGATTTCACGAACAGCACTTGCGGCGGATTCGTTATCTTTCAAATTTCTAAATACACGTTTACCGCCTTTCGCATGAAAATCGATCTCCAATATATCGGCGTCCCGATTACCGCGACCCACTAGATAACTGACCTCGTCCCACCAAAACGGCTCGCCCGTGTAACCGGTCGTTACGAATATGGTGGCCGGAATATCTCGGTTAGCCAATTCGGGAACGGCATACCGAATAAAGTCTTCGTAACCATCGTCGAATGTAATCGAAACGCAGCCTTTCAGGCTTCTGCCGTGCCGCTTCATCGCTACTAGTGAGCCGAGCGAAACGGGATCATATTTGTCAGTTATTACGTCGAGATGATTCCGAAAATTGTCCTTGGAAACGGCCAGATTCAGCGGATCCCATGTTTCATCCGAAATTCGATGGTAACCAAGAGTGATCGCGCCGGGCGCAAGGTAATTCAGTGCCGGCCTGATCATGCGCTCCAGTGCTTTTTTCGCTCGATTCCGCATCTCGTGTTATATCGATTTCGTCGCAACCACGGTCAGCAATAACTGGAATCGAGGGTCGTTATCGACAAGTTCCTTTTCCGGAATTTCATTGGCCGCAATACCGTGCAAGAATCCGACACTGGTCTTCACGTTGCCGTGAGATTCGATACGCACATCATCAGCACGGAACTGCGCGTAGAGGAGTCGCCGCAATGACGCCGTCGTAAAACGCCAGAAGTCTCCGGTGTTTTCCATATCCTCAGGGCTGATCTGACTAATACCCGGCACAGACATCAACAGATTACCGCCGGGCTTCAGGAATCGATAAAGGCTTGCCATTGCTGTATTGACGTCAAATATGAACTGCAGTGTCTGTGTGCAAATAATACAGTCAAATAACGCTTCCGTGACCTGACTGGAATCGGTGAGGTCCACAATCATCGTTGCGCGTGAATTACCGTCAGTGGGGTGCAATATGTCGCTTCTTTCGACGCGATCACCGCCGTACTTTTCCGTGTACTCGTTGCCGGCCACCTCAAGTACCCGACCCCGGATGTGAACGGCGTTACTTTCAAGAAATCGGTCAATATAGTAGCGATCAATCGGCATACCACGCTCAAACCCCCAATTGTTGTTAATTGGTCTGACTCTCGCGAAATCACCCCACGAAATGGAGCCAACTCTGGGCCTTTGCATCTTTCTACGCAGTGCGTCTCTCCCGGGCCTCACGATTCGCCAAAATCTATTTCTAATCGTCATCGAATTTGTTCGGTTGCTACTTAGTCGGTCGAGTCATGTCGCACCATTCTTGCCAGAATCGGAAAAGGCTCTGTGATCCGGCTCAACAATCCAACCCGAAATACGCGATCTGTATACAGAATCGTTAGCACCATTGTAAGCGGACCCATCAGGCCCGCCAAAATTAGTGCAGGTATACCAGATACCTTTTGGATAATAAGCAATGAAATCGCGGATCCGGCCAGCGTCGCCGCACCTAGTACCAGGCATGGGCCGCCGATCCCCGAAAATGGCTTGTCAATCAATCGCTTGACATAGCGAATGGCGAATGCCTGAGAAATAAGCTCGACGATCAGTAACGCCAAGCCGGCCCCGGCAAGTCCGTATCGTGCGATCAAAACCCAGGCTAAAGGGCAAAGCACGAGGAATTGAAGAACTTCCAAAATTGCTACTTTTCTTGGCCTCCCCATTCCCTTTAGTAACGGTACGATCGTGTCGCTAATTGTGCCGACGACGCCAACCAAGACCAGTAGCTGCATCACGATTGATGCGCCCGCCCACCGTTCTCCGAGGACCTCTTCGACAAATAGAGGAATGAGCACCAGGAATATCGCCGAGACAGGCACCAACAATGCCAATGTGCTGATGAGCACAGCACGAAACGCATAAGCAGCCTTCACGACATTGCCCTGCACCTGCGCATACAATGGAAACGCGACTTCGCTGATTAATTCTGTAATCAACTGCTGTGGCAGATGCGCGAGACGCGCAGCCATGAAGTATAGCCCAAGCTCGATGACGCTCAGTCGCTCGGTGATGATCCATCGCAACGCTGCGTCTGTTGCAGCACCGATGACGCTGATTGCGAATATCCAGCGACCGAATTTCATCAGCTTTGCCGTGGCGAGACCGTGAAGGCGTAGCTGCGGCCTGTACGGTGCCACAATATACGAGACAATCAAGTATACGCTGGCGCCTGTTAATGCACCCCATACGATGGCCCACGCGCCAAAGGTTTTAGCCAGCAGTATCGACATAACTGTATTGCTGACTGCCGCGGCCAATCGAATCACAACCAGTCTTCGAAACTTTAGCTCCCGGGTCAAACTCGCAATTTCGATGCTCGCGGCAGCGCGGAACAATGATGCCAAAGCCAGTATCCTGATAATATTTGTCGCTTCAGGTTGATCGAACGCGCTTGCAATAATCGGTGCGGCAGCAAACATCGTCACATTGATGAATACCCCGCGAATCAGGCCCATCGTCCATGCTGTATCCAGGTGACGCTTGTCGCCTGCCGGCCGCTGAACTAATGCCGGCACAATCCCGAAGTCGGTCAGACTGTCCATTACCGCAAGACTCAGCATACCGATCGCGACCAGTCCGAAGTCTGCAGGTGCAATAAGTCGCGCGAGAACGAGAATTCTCAGGAAAAATATGATTTTCTCGACCGAGACGCTTAGGCCTCGCCATACAAGGGCGTTGCCAGCTTTTTGTGCGAGCGTCATGTGTAAGAGGTCTCCGCCTGGTCCGATCTGAAGCTAACAGATGAACCAGTCCACAAGGCCGGTAGCGCAGCTTCGATCATTTCATGCATTGTCATAAACTGAACTTTTTCGGTCATAATTGATGCCGACTGGTCGACGGACCTGCGTCGCGGCAATGCGGTAACCTGACAGTATGTCGTATCCCGCAAAAGCGAATCGGAGAATGGGTGAATAATAACGTGATACCCCACTGGCTTCAGCACTTCAAATGATCAGATACCGGAAAATTAACGGCGAATTTCTGTTGTCACAGCGACTACTTATCATCGCACCGCATATGGACGATGAAATACTCGGCTGCGGCGGCTCAATACTCCTGCACGAGGATAAGTCCCAGATCCACTGTGTCTACGCGACGGATGGTTCACGGTCACCTGCACCTTTACTGCCCTGGACTGGCTCAATCGATTCCAATATTGTGGAAATACGACGCCGGGAAGCGCTGCGAGTCATGCAAGAAGTAGGCGTTCCGCAGGAAAATCTCGTGTTCATGAATTTTCCGGATGGAGCATTGTCGCGCAATATTCGCGAGTTTAGATCGAGGCTTGGAGACGAGATAGCGCGCATCGATCCCAGTATCGTGCTCGCGCCATTTCGCTACGATCTGCATTCAGACCACGTAGCGGCCAATCGGTGCGCAAGGGCCATTCTATCCAGAGAAAATCGCGATCGATCCTTGTTGGAATATATCGTCTATTATCGTTGGCGGTTGATCGGTTCTGGTGATGTTCGCTCAATGATTCCGGCATCAAAATTTCTGACGATTAATACCAAGAGCGTCGCAGCAAGAAAGTCGTCGGCAATTCGCCGGTACCGAAGTCAGACGGAAACTCCGAGCGACTGGCAGGATCAACCCATTCTCACCGCAAAAAACATTGCAGATCGATGCGGCGAGGACGAGTCCTTCCTACTCTCGAATCCGAACGAGCCGCTCTCGCAAGTATTTGGAAAAAATCGATATAGAGTCGTCACGGCATACTTTCTTCAGCGCGTTGGCAAAAGGCGCAAGGATCAGTTAGTTGCCTTTCTAAAATGGCTATCGCAATTTCGCGGAAAAAACGATGCCTGAGGCAAGTGAACCTTTTCCCGTTATCGTGTTTACAGGGGGGCCAGTTGTCGATATACAAGTATTGCAATTCGCCTCGCGTCTAAAACAGTGCCCAACTATTCGTTTGCTCGCTGTCGTTTCTGAGTCGCCAATTCGTGGCTTCCGAGGCAAAATCCTTGACCTGTGGAAACGCCGTGGTTTATTGGCACCTGGTATACTGCTACGCGATGCGTCGACCTCGATTTTGACGGCAATTTTTGCTCCTGCCAGCATCCTGCAACGGCATCGCTTACTCAGACAATTCCGCGGACAACTGCACATTGTCAATAATATTCATGCAGCTAAAACCCTACAAGAAATTCAGGAATTCAAACCTGTACTTGGACTCGTTTACGGTGGCCCGATACTCCGGCCTGAATTATTTTCGATTCCCAAGCTCGGCACTCTTGGAATTCACCACGGAAAAGTCCCCTATTATCGGGGAAAGAAGACAACTTTTTGGGCTATGTATAACGGAGAACCCGACGTTGGCGTGGTAATTCAGAAGATCGGGCCACGCCTGGATGCGGGTGAAATTGTCATGCAGGCAAACCTCCCGGTCGGACGTCGGCTATTAAGCCGGATCCGAAAAGAACTTGACACAATTGGAATCGATCTTTATCTCGATGCTGTAGCGGCCGTGTTAGACGGCAGTGCAGTCTATGTGGAACAACCTGCTGCCGTGACTCGACTTTACAAAGACCCGACAGCGTTAGATATTGTCAGATTTTGGGGTAGATATCTCGTTCGCTTGTTTCATCGCGTTGATAACGCCTGATCACGCTCGATGAAAACCTCGATGTCTGCAAATGTCTGTATTTTAACCGAAACTTATCACCCTTTGAGCGGTGGCGGTGAGACCCAAGCTCGCGTATTAGCGGCTGGCTTTGCGGCTTCCGGGCGGACGATTCACGTACTGACCAGACGGACCGACAGAACCTTGCCGAAGTCGGAATCTCTCGACGGTGCAACTATATGGCGATTATCACCAAGTGGGCCGGGCCATTTGAAGAAGTGGGGCCTTGTTGCCAGCGCATTCGTAAAGCTACTCTCCTTGCGCCGTTCATATGACGTGATACTGGTTTGCGGTTACAGAGTTATGGGAATTCCGTCTGTCATAGTCGGAAAGATACTGGGTAAACCCTGTGTTCTCAAAGCTGATAGCATCGGAGAATTTTCTGGCGAATTTTTCGATCCCGGGTTGCATCGGTTCGGACTCAATCACACAAAATTTCCGATATCGGTTTTCCTGTCACTGCGAAATTCCCTCCTGTGTAATTCATCGGCATTCATTGCTATCTCATCCGTTATCGCCGACGAACTACAGGAGAACAACGTAAATGCTGCGCAAATTTTCAGAATTCCGAACTCCGTCGATACGACACGCTTCTCCCCGGTTAGCGTCACGGACAAACTGAAACTAAGGGCTTCGCTTGGCATTCCACGTGACAGGATCGTTGGCGTGTATACCGGCAGGCTGGTCTCGACGAAGGGACTGCCTTTGTTGCTGCGCTCATGGGTGAACATCAAAAATAAATATCCTGATGCACTGCTTATGCTGGTCGGCGCTGGCGGCGAGGGCATCCAGAATTGCGAGGATGAGTTACGAACGTTCGTCAATAACAATTCACTTGGTAGAAGTGTCCTGTTTACGGGGAGCGTAAACAATGTGGACGAGTATCTCAAAGCGTCCGATTTTTTCATTTTCCCGACGGAGCGCGAGGCGTTTGGAATTTCCATCATCGAAGCGCTCGCCTGCCGACTGCCGGTGATTACGACGGCAACCGGGGGCATTCGCGATATCGTCACCGATTCGAAAAACGCGATTGTCGTACCAGTCGACGACGGGCACGCGTTAACACTCGCGATCGAAAAGGTACTTTGCCGCGATGAATCGACGATACCTCTGACGGAGAATGGCCGCAATACGGTTATTGAGCGATATTCCGAGCAACAGGTCTTGTTGCAGTACATAAAACTCGTCAATGGACTATGCTGCGACGATCTTCATGAATAGTGGTAGGGAACAATTCTCAACACGTGTCAGGGACGAGGATATTACTGTCGTGATTCCCACGCTTGGTCGCGCTATTCTCGAACGTTCACTCGAAGCGATCGTCAATGGCGAGCGCATGCCGGGACGAATCATCGTTGTCGATCAGAGTTCGTCACCGGCAATAGGCGATCTCCTCCAGCCCGCTGCTGCGCTGGGTATTGAAACAACACACTTATGCTCTGATGAGCGT
>Ga0224508_10003077_pt1 | contig 13895 bp, 12 predicted proteins | sample SF_Jan12_sed_USG_4_FD_170157 | JGI IMG/M metagenome (GOLD analysis project Ga0224508, IMG submission 170157) | Sediment microbial communities from San Francisco Bay, California, United States - SF_Jan12_sed_USGS_21 | ecosystem: Environmental > Aquatic > Marine > Sediment | place: USA...
AAATTCTTCAGATTTTATTAAAAATGAAACACTTACTGTAACTTACCAGGAACCTGGACCATCTGGGCAAATGACTACAATGACTACTATTAATCTGAAAAGAAAAAATGATGAGACTGAATCTGAGGATGGAACTCACATTTCATGTAGATTTTTAGATGATAAAGGTGGATGCAGTATGCATCCTGATAGACCTGGAGTTTGTTACTTGTATCCATTTGCAAGTTGGCTAGAAAATGAAAAAGGAAAAGCGCGTGTACATGCAACTTATCAGTTTACAGGAGATTGCCCAGGATTCTACCTTGCAGATAATTTAGATCAAATGACAGATGAACTCAAATCATATTCTACTACTATCTATGACTACAACATGGTATCTAATCGTACAAGTCGAGAAGGATTCAGCTCTGTAAGTTTTAGCTAGGCTTTAGCTACTTTCATCAAATCTGCAATTTTTATATTCATTCCAAATCTATCTTCGTGCTTTTTCATGTATATGAAAATTGACATAAAGTCTGGTAATGCCTTTAAGAATCTGAAATTTTTATGAATTTTTGCTCTTACAAAATTAAACACTTTGGCATAAACTTTGTAGTGTTTCTCTATTGCTTTTTCATATGCTTTGAAATCATGCATGTTTTCAAGGAAAATCTCAACACATTGCATGGATGGGATAATTCCTTCTCCTAACAATGCATATACAGTTCCAATTGATTCTCCAACTCCAACTACTTTACCTGAATAATATGGTTTACATTTATCTGGAGTTGCTAATCTAATTGGACGTCCTTTAGTAGCAATTACTTTTCCTCCATGTTTTTCTAAAAATGCGTCAGTTGCCTTGATGTGATTTTTATTATAATCTCCTGCACCAATGTGTGCATATTTTTCACCTAATGGAAAATACCAAAAGTATCCTGACATCCCTGGAAATGGTTCAATGTAAAAATCGTCATATGGTACTTTGTCTTCATATTCAACTTTATACTCGTAGGTTGGTAAAAAGAAATCTTCTTTCATCTTTGGCAGGTAAACCCTGTGAAAGCCTGTACAATCCACAATCATATCGTATTCTTTTTCTAATTCTTCTATCTTTGGTGGTGGACCATAAATTATGTTGCAATCTTTGATAAAGTCTTTAATCAATCCTAATTTGTTATACGTACATAATCCCTTCAATCCGATATCAAATTTCACATCGTTGTTCATTTTGACATGCATCTTTTTTCCGTCATGAATTAAAAAATCATCAAAATTTCTTCCTGTCTTTTTACAAAATCCATCTAATACTGATTTTATAGTTCCCCATGCACAAATAGAGTCATGCCTTTCTTCTGTCATTCTTTCATATCCTACAGCTTCGTGTTCTGAGTTTTTTAGTCTGGCCATAAGATATGAACCCGCTACACCCATTCCCATTACTGCTATCTTCAAGATATTCTGCGATCCTATTATGCCTAATAAATATACTATCTGGAAATCTCTCTAGTGTTAATTCTACAATGTCATTTTATCACGTAGGAAAAAGTAGTGCTAGTTAAACGTCAAAATCCCTTAGGCCCTAGTAGACAGGAACTAATCAGTGGACCACAATCATATTCTGTGTTTGAATCTGCAACAGATTTGGTGTCTGAATCGTAGCATTATTTTGATGATTGGTTATTCTAACATTACCTTTGGCTAATCATACATGCGTTTCTAGTGGAGACACTTGTCTTCCCAATTTCAAGAGATTTTTTCCAGACTAGAACAGCAACAATCAATATTCAAAGACAAGTCTCTTCTTGATACCCTGGTCTTTCCTCAAGATGTTGTTGGCAGGGAAGAAAAAATCGAAGAAATTTTGAAACATTTGATAGGTTACAAGAGAGGTTATGTCGAACCACTAATCTCAGTTTTTGGCAGAAGCGGTTCTGGCAAGAGTACTCTGACAAAACTTGTCTGCGAGAATTTTGATGATGCAGAATACATTTTTGTTAATCTCAGAAAGGCAAAGACAGTTTTTGGTTCTGCAAACCAGATTTTATCTAATCTTGGAGAGGAACCTGTCAAGAGTGCAAAGGGCCTAAATGCAGCAGTCGATTTAATCGGAGATTCTATAATATCCAAACTCAAAAAAACAGGAAAAAAACTATTCATCTTGGTACTAGATGAGATAGATGTTTTGTTCAATGATGTTAGGGGAAAGCCTTCCGATTTTATCTACAAACTTTTGGTTCTAGAAGAAAAGTTACGTACTGTAAGTATTATGGTTTCAATTATCGCAATCTCAAATAATCTTGTAAGGAATTTTGAGCTAGATGACCGCGTGCGCTCAAGGATTGGTACATGTGAAGTGTTCTTTGAACCCTACAAGAAAGACCAGGTCTTGGATATCCTCAGAAATATATCCGAAAAAGCCTTCTCTGTACCAATAGATGATGAGGTCCTGCAGAAATGTGCAGATGTTTCATCTACTGAACACGGCGATGCTCGCAGGGCAATTGAGCTTCTAAAAATTTCATTAGAGATAGCTTATTCTGAATCTGCAAAAATTATTCCCGAGCATGTGGTAAAAGCTGATTCAAAATTACAAAAAAATACCTTTTATGAATATCATCGCCATACATCACACCATTCAAGACAAGTAATGAATGCCATAGCCCGCCTTTCTTATCTTACAGATGAATCATGTCATTCCACATCAAGAATCTACAAACAATATGGCAATATGGAAGAAAAAGGATTGTCATACAGGAGAATATCTGACATCCTCTCTGATCTTACCCAAGGTAGAATGCTACATTCCAATACAAGGTCCAGTGGACGACACGGCTATGGAACACAGTGTGAGCTGAGAATCCCACCTGACATGATACTGAAAATTTACAAGGAGTCATTTGAAAAATTACAAAAAGACAAAAAGAGACACCTTAAGGTAAAGGAAAGTCCTGAGTGGCGGATTGGTGATACGTCCTTTAAGACGTGGGACAAGTACTATGAAAAAGTCAGCTGGCGAGAGTATGTAGATTTTGAAGAACAAAATTTAGAATCTTGATTCCAAATAGAATGTTACACTACCCCGTCCTTCCTATTTTGATATTGTTTTAGATTTACCATTGTCGGTGGACCGGATGGGATTCACCCACTAACTTGAGCATTATTTTAGGCCCATATGTTCAGAATTGGGAGTTCAAATTTGAACGGGAGTACAACGTGCATGGGGATATAGTTTAGTGTGAATATTCTAGACCCACGTGGAATTTAAAATTAGTTTAGAATTTTTTTACTTAATTTGGATGACCATTCACTTTGAGGAATTTTATGTTGTTAGGATTTTTCTGACTTTTAAGAGTCAAATCATCTTACAATGATCACTGTACAATCAGCTCTCTGAGATATTGATGTTGAAACACTCCCCAAAAGAACTCTCGATAGCATTCCTTTTCCCAGACTTCCAACAACAATAAAATCTACTTTTTTCTTTTTTGAAAAATTTAAAATTTCTTCAGAGGGATTTCCAAGAAGAAGCACGATATCAAATGATATACCCTCTTTTTCTAAAATGTGAGAATTTTTTGCTAGTATTTTATTACCTTCTTCTTGTTCTTGATTTAACGAACTTTGTAACAAAGGGGCACTTATACTTCCCCAGTATGGAACAGCTGGATTCTGCATTGTATTAAAAACAGCAGTCGGTTCAATCACATGTACAAGAATGATTTTAGATTCAAATTTTTTTGCAATTTGGATAGCTTGACTGAGAGCTTTTTCTGAGTGTTTGGAACCATCCAGACAAACCATAATTTTTTTAAAATTATTTACCATGGATATCTAATTTAGGTCGTAGTTTTTAACTAATTTTCAATAAACAAAATTCCAATTACTGCTAATCAGGTAGTTTTGCCAAACTCAAATTTGGACTTCTTTGCCTTCATGATTTTAACTAGAGACAGCATTACGGGTACCTCTACCAGTACTCCGACAACTACTGCCAGAGTCACCCCTGAATGTACTCCAAATAGTATTATGGATACGGCTACTGCCAATTCAAAAAAGTTGCTTGCTCCGACAAATGCAGATGGTGCAGATTCTGCAAAAGGAATGCGAAGTTTCTTTGTTCCAAAATAACTTATTGCAAAGAGAAGATATGTCTGAGCCAAGATAGGTACGGCAATCAATGCTATGTGTAGTGGATTCTCAATGATCGTATCTCCCTGAAAGATGAAAATCAGTATCAGAGTCACCAAAAGTCCGATTGGTGTGATTCTTTCTATGCTTGCTATGAATTTTTGTTCTAGCCACCTCTCATCTTTTTTCTTGATGATTATCCATCTTGTAATTGCTGCAAATCCCAATGGTGTTGCAACATACAACAAAACAGAAAAAAACAACGTGGCAAACGGGACCGAAAATCCTGTTGTCAAGCCTAAAAGTAGCATTCCTATTGGTGCAAACAAAACCAAAATCAACAGGTCATTGATTGTGACCTGGATTAGTGCGCAACTGAGATTTGCTTTGGCAAGGTATGTCCAGACAAGAGTCATTGCAGTGCATGGTGCAATGCCGTAAATTATCAGGCCTATTACGTACTCATTTTGCAGAGTCTCTGAAATAAGATCAGGAAAAACAATATGCATGAAGACCCATGCCATCAATGCCATGGAGAATGGGGCGATTCCCCAATTGACCAGAGTGGTAAACAAAATTGGTTTTGCATTTTTTCTTATTCTTATCAGTTCAGTGAATTTTACCTTGAGCATGATTGGATACATCATCAAAAGCAGAACCACTGCGATTGGAATTGAGACGTTTGCATACTCAAACTCTGCCAACACATCTGATGTTTCTGGAAAATAGTACCCGATGGCAATCCCTACGACAATACAGACTGCAACCCAAAACGAGAGGTATTTGCTGAAAAAATCTAACTTCCTATGATGTGATATATCTTTAGAATTCAATTGTCCTTTTTTCTTTAATAATTTTGAGTATAAAAAATCAGGAATCTATATTCTGTATTGAAATCTATTTCTTGTATTTTTTTATATTGGATTGACTATCATCCAATATTTTTGAGTGTTTTTGTAATCAATGCGGCTCGGTTTCTGATTGTAACATCACTTACTCCCGATTCTACTGAAAATTTCTTTTGACTGATTTTTTCTCCATTAATAATACATGAAAGATACAGTGATGCCGCAGCTTGTCCCACTGGATGTTTTCCTGCAGTAATCTGCTCTTTTTCACAGCGGTCTAGTATCTCAAACGCATCCCGTTTGGTTTTTTCTTTCAGGTTCATGTTGTTTGAGATCTTTGAGATAAACGAAGTGGTGTCATACTGGTTAAGATTCAATTCAAGCTTTTTGACTATGGTTCTCAAATCTCGGGAAAGTATCCTTCTTTCAACATTTCCGGCATTGGCAACATCATCCAATGTTCTTGGAATGTTGTGTTCTCTGCATGCAGCATACAATGATGCTGAAACCAAAGAGACAGTGGTTCTTCCACGTGTAAGCTTTGCATTTACTGCCTTTCTATAGATATATGCTGCAGTCTCAACCACATTATTTGGAATTCCTAATTTTGTCTTCATCGCATTCATCAAAGTAAACGCCTTGCTCAGTGTAGCAGTTTGCCTTGACTTGCTTCTCTGATCCCATGTTCGTAATCTATTGAATTCATATTTTGTTTTACCAGATAATGCTTTTCCAGTAGAATCTTTGTTGGTACCAATCACTGTTGATAATCCTCTATCATTCATTGTCAATGATGTGGCAGGACCTGTTCTTGCCATTTTCATAAAATCTTCTGAGGAATAACCATTGTTTTCATGTGATGAATCGGATATGTTATCCACTAGGACAATACCGCAACTCCCGCAAAAAATTTCTCCCCTTTCAGAATCTGTTATTGCAGGATAGGTTTTGCAAGTGTCTAGTTGACACTTGACATCATAATCACTTGAATAATTTCCCAACACTGTTAACCATATTTACCATTCATCAGATAAAAACAAAGGGTAACAGGTAATTTTGTAATTAAAACAAAATATTACAAACAAAAAATTCCTACAGATTTACCAAAAATAATTTCTAATTGTGTTTACAGATGCATTGTATTAAATGTTACATACAAAACGTGTTTAATAAAATTAAAAAACTATCTTAAGTTTGAACATAAAATGAAATGGAAAAACATGTAATTGTAAAAAATAAATCAATTAAAATTATTTTTGTTAGATCAGATTATAATAATTAGTAAGTTGTTTTGGTTTCTGACCTTGACTCTTTTAAACATAATCTAACATTGAAAATTCTTCAAGTTCCTGAAGTTTGTCTAAATCCACATCTGATTCCAGCAAGCCAGGTGCTTTTTCAAAGTTTGCAGGATTCAACGAGTATAACACAAGTGGTTTGAATTGGATTATCTTGATATCATTATTCAGGATTAATTTCCTAACTTTTTCTTCATGATTTTTTGGAAGATTCTCTGAGAGCCTGGTATCAGCATGAAAATATTCTTTCTTATCAGTGACTATCTTTGCATGTCCTTTTAGCTGATATCCTGAAAATTCATTATAATCAACTACCGATACACTCACCCAATTGTTTTTTGTAAAGTTTTGATAGGATTTATGCATAAAAATTTCATACCAGTAAATTACATCATTATCAACATAAAACGAACTTCGTGGTGAAACGTTAGGCATTTTTTGGTCATTGGTAGTACCAATAAGGATTACATGTTGTGAGTTCATCATTCTTTTTACATCTGGTGTTATGGCTACCATGATTGTGTAACTTGAGGATTTTCTTATAAAATCAGTTTAAATTCCCATCAATGATAATTGTTCATCAATTTAACATTATCATAATCACATTGCACATCAGTATAATTTTGAATATTTTTCTAAAAGTTCTTTGGTCAATGGAACTTTGACAAAAGCCCTTGCAATATCTGAATTACTTACCACGCCGACCAATTTGTCTGCATCATCAATAACTGGTATTCCATGTATGTGATTTTTAATCATCTTTTGAGCTGCAATAGATAAATCATCTTCAAGATTTACGGCAAGCAGATCCTTATTTATAAGATCACCAACGCACATACTTTCTGAATCAGCAGAAAGCAGATGATGCTCACGTGTCCCAGTTTTGTCTTTTGTAAAATATGATCTATGTACTAGAAAGTTGTTAGCTGTTATCACACTAATTGGTTTTCCATTGTTATTGGTAACTACTAGTCTTGATATGTTATTTTCATTAATCATGTTTAGTGCAAACCTAAGCGAGTCTGATTCTCTACATGTGAACACTTTTTTACTCATGTAATCTTTTACTTTGAATTTTGCTCCATAAACTGTTCCATACACCTTAGTGATGTCTGTTTTAGTAATCATCCCTACCAGATCTCCATTTGAATCAACTATGATGACTGAGCCAATTTTGAATGTGTGCATACGCTGAGCAGCTTGACTTAGGTAGTCACTTGTTCCATCAATACTGGCAATTGTGATGCTTGGGGCGATATTTGTGGTAAAGGGAACACAGAATCTAACAGGACAGGGAGGAGTGGAACTGGATCTTTTGTTGTTGGCGTCATTGCTGGTGATCATAGTAATTGGTCCGGGAAGGATTTCAATATCACATGTTCTCAAAAAAGTACCACGGTTCTTGCAGTAGTAATCTGAGTTTTTTACTAAAACACGATTGCCGTAATTGACAATCAATGGGATGAACTAAACCAAATCACATGCAATACTGCTCAATGCTGATTTGAAATTCAAAATTTGAAAAAAGAAAAAATAATTAAAAATCAATTTGTCGGATTCATCAAGGCTGCACGTTCCTTTGTCTTTTGATCGACCAGGGCATCGACATACTGGCCTGGTTTGGCATTGCAATCACCGATGTTTACTGCATAGCCGTCCATGGTCTCAGCAACACATCCGTCGTCTGTGACTGCTATTACCTTGACCAGCTCCTTTGTTTCTGCTGGTGCTGTATAGAACATCAGATATGCAAAGAGAAGACCTGCCCCTAGTGCAATAACTCCTGCTATGATAAAAGTGGAATTTTTACCTGATTTTTTATTAAAACTATTCCCTAATGACATAGATCAATCCCTAGAATTTTACTTAAAAACGATTTTATGTTTTTCAAAAATGGTTTTACTTTATGAAAATTACATCAATGGTTAAATTCTAAGAAGAGCGTATGCTTGCATGGGTAAAAAAGGGATAGAAATTGTTGCAGCAAAAATAGACGTCAACGAAGTAATTGCAGATCTCAACAAGGCATATGCCGATGAGTGGTGTGCTCACTATCAATATTGGCTAGCAGCCCATTGGGTAAGTGGAATAAATGCTGATGCAATTAGTTCACGTCTTACCGAGCAATCCGCTGATGAATTATTGCATGCTGAAAAATTTGCCAATAGGATTATGGAATTAGGCGGTGAGCCTGAGATGGATTTTGCCAGTCTTCCTACAGTTGCAGCAGGCGGATACAAAGCACCTCCAAAAGATTCGAGTAACTTGAAACAAGTAATTCAAGATGTAATTGATGCAGAAAGAGGAGCTGTAGATTTCTATAACAAAATGACTGAAAAATACAAAGACAAAGACTATGTCACGTTTGAACTGTTTAAGACAGTTCTCCTAGATGAAGTAAGTGATGAGGATGAGTGGGAATCTTTGCTTTCTCAGCAATCATAATTTTCATTTATCTATAAATCAAATTAGTGCAAAAAGAAACTAGTTTTATCATTAACAACCGATTCCGTCTTTGTCTCCGTCAAATCTATGAGGATCGGGAGGTAAAACTGTGAATCTTTTTTGTGAAATGTCTTTGCAATCCAAGTCCGGAGGACTGGATGGGATACAAAAATCAGGATACGATGAATCACAATCATTTTGAGTTTCTTGTACAGATACGCTAGATTCTGTAACTGAACTAGTCATACATCCATGTTTTTGTGCCCATGAATGATTCTCAAACTCACTGGTACTGCAAAATTCTGAGGACAAATATCCCAAACCTGCATCAAGTAATTCTTCATTAAGAGTTACTCCATTACAATAAATGACTCCGACAAGTCTACCATAACTCCCTCCAGTCTGTTTATCATCTTCATCAACTAATACATCAGAGCCAACAGAACATAGTGTTTCAATAAATTTTCTAGCATCTACACCGCCTGACTCATTTAGTTCAGGAGCAGAAGACAGGGCAAATCTGATTGATTGGGAATCTACTTTGATAGTATCGCCATCAATTATTTCAGTAACTTTGCCAATAATGCATCTTGCATTTACTGAACAATCTTGTGATGAATATGAAGATTGAGTGGTTGAGGGTATAGTTGATTGTGATGAACTTGATTGTGATGAACTTGATTGGGTCTGTTTTGGTTGTTCAGTTGTAGTTTTATCTTCAGGTTCAAAATCAAATGATGAATGTCCTCCACCACCAATTGCGACCATTAAGATTGCAACTGGGACGCCAATGCCTACTATCATAACCAGATCTTTTCTCACATTTGTTATTTCATGATATTGACAAAAAAGTATTATGACAAAAGTTGGATTTAGTCACAAAACCTGAGGGTTCTATTTTTAGTGATTACAGATAAACTAGTTAATTCTTTAATGACAAAATAAAATGATTCTTTATTCCGTTTTGCTAAAAAATCCATAAAAAACTCTCCTTCATACTCTACATAATCATCTATGACGTACCTATCTGTAATCTTGTTTGGCTTTGAGTGCAAGAACGTACTAAAAATTCTATTTCATGCAGTATGTTGTTTTGAATATTTTGAATTAGGATTTTCTTTAATATCCAATTCTGGTTAAGGGGAACTTTTCAAGAGATCAGTTACTATCCTACTCTGGTCAATGTGGAATCAAACTTAAACCAAGATTTGTGTGAAACTGCCATGATTCATCTTTTAATACACATGTTTTATTTATTTTGAAGTTTTAGATTGAATTTTTGTTTGTAAGCTTTACTTCTTGGTTTTGTTCTTAGCATCATTCCGCAACAGGGGCAATGTCGACCATCCCAAGAAATGAAAATCCCACACTCATTGCATCGTTTTTGTCCGTTAGCATATCTGTCAGTATGTAAAAACCATTTGGCTTTGAATCGCCCACAAATTCCTCGGCACATTACAATCTCTCCATGATCACGCCTTCATTTTTTCTAATATCTTCATAATACTTTTCTTTGTATTTTCCATTTCTGGGTCTTGATCGTAATCTATAACCGCAGCAAGGGCAAAAAAGTCCCTCCCATCGCAAAAATATGTCGCAAAGATTGCATCGTTTTTGTCCGGCACTATATCTTCCAGTACCGTTTGGCTTTACCATTTTGTACCTATTGCAAATCCCATTACACGAAGTTACCATCAAATTCCTCCAATATTCTGAAGTTTGAAAAAATTACTTGAAGTAGTCAAGACATAAACTGTTTTAGTCTTGGACAAAATCTAGAGAGAACCTTCCACAGAAAAATTCTAAACTAAACTAGTTGATAAAGATGTACTTGGTTTCTATCTGCCATTGGTTACCACTGTTTGGAAACCATTGTAAAATTAATTCCAATATCTAACTCTTTTGTACATAATTGGGATTTTTTTAGATACAACTTGCTACCCATCCGGTTCATGTAGAAAAAATTAACTTGATAAACCACTTGGAGGTTTTTGAAACATTTTATCTTCACTTCTGATGCTAAAAACAAAAAAAGTATAACGCAGTACGGTTCCACATCAGATTCTGATTATGATTGGTTCATCTGTTTGGAACAGCAAATTAAGTCACAATCCTCTTCATCACAAGGTTTTGTAACTTTGAGTTCGAGACTACATTCTGAGCAAGTATACACTTGGCCCTCAGCCATATTTCCCATAGAATATCTTAGATGGGATTGCTATTATAATTTTAGTGCGTTGTAATAAATTCGATAAAAAAAACCCAAACAACCTAATTCATATGAATCTGAAATTATTTTCGAGACCAGATGCCACCATAGTCCGGTCCATGCGGGAGAAACTTCTTGAAGTATCACATAGATAAGGAAACTAAGAGATTTCAGTACTGAGGCTGTTTTGTGAAATTAGTCAGATGCACCACTTTTGATTATAAAGAAAATTTGAATTTTCCTAAAAACCACATTATACAAAATTTAGAAAAATCTGTTAGAGTCTTGAACTAAAACATCAAAACCCTTTGACGGCCTAAAATATCCCCAAGAATGGTTCAAAACTAATTGGAAATGGAATTTATTTGTATCTTTTCTTGATTCCAAATTACAATGTTAATTAGGTTTTTATAAAATTCATCTTCAGATAAAGTTAGTTGTCTTCGATGGAATCTGAACTATTAGCAAAGGAGATCTTCAATGCTGATCCACAAATTGTTCATTTAGGTCTAATAGATTTAGAAGGGAATGTTTTGCTTGATCAATCTTCAGCTGCATCTGCTCCAACAGAACCTGATCCTGATAGAATAGCATTTTATCATCAGCTTGATGTGAGACGAAACGCGAGAGAACATCTTGATGAATCTTATGGAAAAACTGATTATGTTCATATTATTAGAGAAAAAATGCAGCAAGTGATTCTATATTTGCCAAAGATCACAATTTATCTTACTTTGGAAAAATCCATGTCTCCTGATGAAGTAAAAGTTGCTGCTCAAAAAATCAAATTTCTTGATAGTGATATTATGAAGAGTGGAATTTAATCTCAAATAAATCTCGATTTATATTCAAAAATGGTTCAAGCCTCCAAAGATTCTGACCTTGATTTGAAATTATTTTTTGGGGAAGGATAATAACTCGTGATTAATCAATTTTTTTGTAATGCCTTAGTTTTGAACAAGTTAAAATTATTTAGGAACTGATTGCATTTGCAATTAATTAGTTGTCTATAAATTTTATTTTCTGAGCAGAGACCCTTTATTATACATAATAATGCCATACACAATCAATGACTAATACTAACACGGTAAGGCCGATCTGGCTGATATCTATTGGAGTAATAATAGGCGTTGGTTCTGCGGCAATCTATTTTCTAGAAGTGGCAGATTCTGACATTACAATTCAGGCAGAAAATCCGCAGATTCTGACTGCAGGAATTACGATTGATGACATTTATCCAAGGGCTGAAAATCCAAATCCACAAAAAAGAAGCTATACGCTGATTGCGCAGGATGCAGAAATTGAAGTGTCAAAGGGAGTAAAGGCAACTGTCTGGACATATAACGGAACAGTCCCGGCACCAACGTTGAGATTTGATGAAGGCGATGAGGTTGAGGTCAAGTTCGTAAATGACACGCCGTATGCGCATACTGTCCACTTTCATGGGACTCATAACTCTGCAAACGATGGAGTATTTCCAATGATAAAACCTGGAGAGGAGTACACATATTCATTCAAGGCACATGAGGCAGGATTCTTCATGTACCATTGTCACGCGTTTCCGACAACTGAACATGTCAGGATGGGAATGTTTGGTGCGATGATAATTGATCCAGTACATCACGACATGGAACCTGCTAGAGAATACCTCTTTGTACTAAGTGAGTTTGATCCGGATGACCCTCTTGCAACATTCACAAAGTTCTATCCTATCAACGGGTATGCAAATCAGTACATGGACAATCCAATTCAGGTGGTTGAAGGGGAGCTTGCTAGGTTCTATGTAATGGGAATTGGTGGAGTATTGCAATCACCATTCCATGTCCACAGCACCATCTTCAAGGTCTGGCAGTCTGGAATTCTTTGGAACGAACCGCACTATGCGCAGACACACCTGATTGGAAACGGTGACACTGCAATAATTGAGGCAAGCTGGGATGAAGCCGGCAGGTATCTCTTCCACGTTCACGGAATACAAGAAGAGCGTGGCTCCATGGCACTGCTTGACGTGTTGGAGGATGATTCCACATTGGTATCAATAGAGCAACCAAGCAATATTCCTGGAAGCAAGTCAATGATTCCATGGCAAGAAGAACTACTTTACAAACTGGAGGATCCTCAGATTATCACATATGATGACCTGGGTTCTGCAGGAGAAGGTGTTGCAACACATGATGCCATATCCACAGACAAGGTTTCAATTGTAAAAGATTCTTGGAATCCAGATATTACAGAATCATATGCACCGATTGCAGTGCAGGTAGAATCCGGGACAACCGTAACTTGGACTAATAATGACAATGTGGTCCATACCGTGACCGAGCAGGAATCAGAATCATTTGATTCTGGATTCATTCAAGCAGGCGGAGACTGGGACTATACATTTGATGATTCTGGTGAATACAACTACTACTGTACTTTACATCCTTGGATGAAAGGCGCAGTACTGGTAAGCTAACCGACTCATCACCTTTCTTTTCTTTTTGCCTTTTTCCTCAACATGGCATCTGAGAAAAATATCGTTGGTGAGATTCATTGAATATTGAAGTTATATTCTCAAGATAAATTCCTGCAATTCTTCCTTCATATGTCATCAGTTGTTTGATTGATTTTGAAATGTCTTTTTTATTCTCAAAATTTTTTCTGAATACAATATGTTGTAGATTTGTTAATTTCTAGTTTTATCTAATGCATTTTTTTCAACAATATGATCTTCAAGATTTAAAATTTAATATTCATTCTAAAAAAATTACTCAATCAATATCGCAGGTTTAAACGGTCTTGCATGTCTTGCTTTTCCTTTAGGATCATAGATGTCACTATCTGATTCTGAATGCACTTGTATCTTTACTCCAAATTCTTTCTTTCCAATACTGATTAATTCCTTTGACAAGAATTCCTTTTCATCAAATTCTTTTGATTCTAATTTCATCCTCTTGATTTCTTCAGACTCTGAATGCAAATCCTTGATTACTTTTTGTATGT
>Ga0224508_10003078_pt1 | contig 13895 bp, 10 predicted proteins | sample SF_Jan12_sed_USG_4_FD_170157 | JGI IMG/M metagenome (GOLD analysis project Ga0224508, IMG submission 170157) | Sediment microbial communities from San Francisco Bay, California, United States - SF_Jan12_sed_USGS_21 | ecosystem: Environmental > Aquatic > Marine > Sediment | place: USA...
GGTTCCTTTGAGGGGGTAATAAGCGTGATCTTGATGCCAGGGTGTCGACGCGTTGTTGCTGAGAGGTTGTTTTATTAAAAGAAAATCGTAAAACAACGTCAATGTTTTTGATTCCAGAAACGGCCAGGCGAGGTCAGCGATATGGCTTTCGAAAATAAATTGACGGAATGGTTCGACTTGTTGCCAGGCCTGGGAACTGACGGAAAAAAGTCCCTTGTCACCTTTCTTTTTAACGACATCGAGGTTGGTACTACCCCCGGAAAGCGCCTGTTCTATACCTCGCTCGATAATATCCAGCCAGTTACGTTCAAATGTGCCACGCAGGCAAACAACGCCGTCTTGTTTGTATGCCGTAATTGCGTCGCAGCCTGGCTGATTATTTTGCGGATGAAATTCGCAAATTTTACCGATCATGTTAGAAATATTATTTTTCAATTCGAATACACAATTAAGTATCTAACTTGATAGATGTTTTTCGTTCCTGGGTGCCTAATCGATAGATTAGTTCTTTGTTGCGTTCATTATAGAACTTTCTTGTCCTGCAATCTCTTCGAGATAAAGCATTACCGAATCCTTGTAATGCGGATTTTATTCTGCAGTAACTCGAAAATATTGCTGTGCTTCAGAAAAAATTCCCAAGCCTGTAATGAGTCAAGCCAAGATGAAAATTGATCTGTACGTCATTTGGATATTTCCTTTGATATTTTAAACAATACTTAAGCAATTCTTGAACGCGATTAGTGTCAAAAAGTTTTTGGGCTTTCTCGGAATTAAAGCTGCCAAGCGAATGATTGGATAACTTTTCATAATATTTGATAATAAACCAAGTAAATCCGATAAGAACAAACATCGAAATGGCCATAAAAAATGTCATGCGCGTGATGCTCGAAGCCAACAACTCTGCGGCCCGTGTCAATTCAATAATTGATTGATTATCCATATTTAAAATATAGATTGCCGACCATTGTAGAGTAAAATTTAATTGACAAATAGGATGCCGGTAACGAACAAACCGTAACGTTCACGGCGCGCATGCAAGAATTAGTCTTCGGTCACAATTTGATAGAACGTTTCGTTCTTTTTAATCATGCCGAGTTCAGTGCGAGCGCGTTGCTCGATAACGTTTAACCCGGTTTTAAGATCCGCGACTTCCGCGCGCAAGGTTTGATTCCGGTCTTTCAAAATTTGACTTTCCTGTTCAGCAGCATCGACTGTGCGGTTGAGCTGATGTAAGTCGGCCACACCTTTGTCGCCAAACCAAAGCGTTGCGTTAAGCATGACCAGCATAACCACCAGTGTCCAAGAAACTATACGCATGTCCCACACCTTTTTGTAAAAGTTTTATTAAACACAGTAAACTCTGTTTGTGCGTTAGTTATACAGAATAAATTATTAAGAATAAGCTGCAAAAATATCTTTGCCCGGATAGTGCGCTTTGTCGCTGAGTTCCTGCTCGATACGAAGCAGTCGGTTGTATTTAGCAACCCGCTCTGAGCGGCACAAGGAACCGGTTTTAATTTGTCCCGCGCCAGTCGCGACGGCAAGATCAGCGATAGTCGTGTCCTCGGTTTCTCCTGAACGATGGGATATTGTAACGCCATAACCGGCATCCTGCGCCATTTTCACCGCATCCAACGTTTCCGTAAGTGTGCCGATTTGATTCACTTTGATCAGGATAGAATTAGCGCATTGTTGCTCAATGCCTTGTTTCAATATTACCGGATTGGTTACAAACAAATCGTCACCAGTAAGTTGCACGCGCTTACCGATGGTATCGGTCAATGCTTTCCATCCTGTCCAGTCTTCTTCAGCCATGCCGTCTTCGATAGAAATTATCGGATACTTTTCTACCCAAGATTTTAGATAGTTAACAAAAGACTCTGAGGTGTAAGACTGACCTTCCGCGCTTAACGTATACTCACCGTCTTTGTAAAACTCTGAACTGGCGGCATCAAGTCCCAGCATGACGTCGCCGCCAGGTGCATAACCGCTGTGTTCGACCGCAGCCTGCACCAAATCAAATGCAGCTGCATTAGATTCAAGGTCCGGTGCGAATCCACCTTCATCACCAACGGCAGTACTCAAGCTCTTTTCGATTAGTATTTTTTTCAACGTATGAAAAATCTCTGTTCCACAACGCAAGGCCTCACTAAATGTTTTTGCGCCGGTAGGAAGTACCATAAACTCCTGCATATCTACCGAATTGTCTGCATGCGCACCGCCATTCAATATATTCATTTGTGGAACAGGCAATGAAAAACCACGATCAGTGTCGAGATAGCGGTACAAAGGAATGCCATTGCTGTTTGCAGCGGCTTTAGCATTAGCTAATGAAACAGCCAGTATCGCGTTAGCTCCCAAACGCGCTTTGTTTGGTGTCCCATCGAGATCGATAATTGTTTTATCCAAACCAGATTGGTCAGACGCATCAAAGCCTTTTAACGTATTTGCAATTTCGCCATCGATATTAGCCACAGCCTGCAGTACGCCCTTGCCAAGATAGCGTGCAAGATCTTTGTCGCGAAGTTCCAACGCTTCGTGAATACCTGTCGATGCTCCCGACGGCACGGCTGCCCTGCCCCATGCGTTATCCTCCAAAACCACGTCGGCCTCAACAGTTGGATTGCCACGTGAATCAAGTATCTCGCGTGCGGCAATTGATTTTATTTTCGCCAATGAATGTACCCCGAAAAGTTAATTAATCGATGATGCTTTTACAGTTTGATCCAGCATCATTAGCTGTTCCAATAATTCCTGCATCTTGCCGAGTGGCCATGCGTTCGGACCGTCGCTCAATGCATTGTCAGGATACGGGTGGGTTTCCATAAATAATCCTGCAATACCGCATGCGACTGCCGCACGCGCTAACACGGGAACAAACTCGCGTTGTCCGTCAGACTTGCCATCAGCTCCGCCTGGCAGTTGGACTGAATGTGTTGCATCGAACACAACCGGACAATTGGTTTCGCGCATCGCCACTAACGAACGCATGTCGACAACTAAATTGTTATAACCAAAAAACGTACCTCGCTCGCACACCATAGTACGGCCTGCGCCACCCGCATCTTGAGCTTTAGCCGCGACGTGTTGCATTTCGGCGGGTGATAAAAACTGACCCTTTTTAATATTCACTATTTTACCGCTCGCCGCAGCCGCCTGAATTAAATCAGTCTGCCGGCATAGAAAGGCGGGAGTTTGCAACACATCGACAACCTGGGTTGCCGCGTGCACATCTTCAACACTGTGCACATCGGTCAACACTGGAACATTGATTTGTTCTCGCACCTCGTTGAGGATCGACAAACCTTCGTCACGACCCGGGCCGCGGTAGGAATTAACCGATGTGCGGTTCGCTTTGTCAAACGATGATTTATAAACGAACGGGATGTTTAATTTTCGTGCAATCTCACGCAACTCTCCGGCGGTATCCAGTGCGAATTGTCGCGATTCGATCACACAGGGACCTGCGATCAGGAATAGCGGTTGATCGATACCGATTGTTTTGCCAGCCAGCTTCACCGGGCGGCGATTTTCCTGGCCGTCGTCTCCTCCGATGAATATTGTGATTTTTTATAAGTTAAGGCTGCGTTTATATAACTGGTGAATAACGGATGGCCGTCACGCGGGTTGGACGTAAACTCCGGGTGAAACTGGCAGGCCAGAAACCAGGGATGATCCGGCAGCTCGATAATTTCGATTAATTTGTCGTTTGAGTTTGCCGAAAACCTCAAACCTGCTTTAGATAATGCATTTAAGTAATTGTTATTGAATTCATATCTATGACGATGGCGTTCGCAAATAACGTCTTTCCCGTACACATGCCGGGCCAGGCTATCGCTTTCAATATGGCTCTCCTGACTACCCAAACGCATGGTACCACCCAGGTCGCTCTGTTCATTGCGGGTTTCAACGGAGCCACTGGTATCCAGCCATTCGGTAATTAAACCAATTACAGGTTCCGGACTGGCGGCTTCAAATTCCGTACTGTGTGCCTGGGCTAACCCGGCGACATTGCGCGCGAATTCGATTACAGCGACTTGCATACCCAGACATATCCCAAGATACGGTACACCGTTAGTGCGCGCATACTGAACAGCGAGAATCTTGCCTTCGATACCACGCTCACCAAACCCACCTGGAACCAGAATCGCGTCGACATCATGCAACATATCCGTTCCCTTCGCTTCGATATCTTCTGAGTCGACATAACGAATGTCGATGCTGGCGCGCGTTTGCACACCGGCATGGGCCAGTGCTTCAGATAGGGATTTATAGGATTCGGTCAGCGACACATACTTGCCGACCATGGCAATGGTCACTTTATCCTTGGGGTTATTGCGATTGTCTACGACGCGCTGCCATTCGGACAAATCAGCTTCAGGAACATCAATTCGTAGCTGCTTGACGACCAGTTCATCCAGACCTTGTTCTTTGTAAAGACTTGGGATGGTGTATACGTCGTCTACATCAATCGCTGAAATAACGGCATTTTCCTGCACATTGGTAAACAACGAAATCTTGCGCCGTGAATCATCGGGTAATCGATGATGAGCGCGACACAACACTGCATCCGGTTGAATACCAATACTGCGTAGTTCTTTTACCGAGTGCTGTGTCGGTTTGGTCTTGAATTCACCCGCGGTTTCGAGTTCTGGCACCAGGGTCAGGTGCACAAAAAATGTATTTTCCGCACCCAACTCAATACGCATTTGTCGAATCGCCTCAAGAAACGGAAGCGATTCGATATCACCAACGGTTCCACCAATTTCTACGAGAGCAACATCCGCATCATTCACCGCCTGGTTAATACACAATTTAATTTCATCCGTGATATGAGGAATCACTTGAACAGTCCCACCGAGATACTCGCCCCGCCGTTCCTTGCGAATAACCTGTTCGTAAATTTGACCGGTGGTAAAATTATTCGCCTTGCCAAGTGTCGTGTGCACAAAGCGTTCGTAGTGACCGAGGTCAAGATCGGTTTCCGCGCCGTCTTCTGTAACAAACACCTCGCCGTGTTGGAACGGACTCATGGTGCCCGGATCGACGTTGATATAAGGATCGAGTTTTATGAAAGTGACTTTGAGACCCCGTGCTTCAAGCACTGCGCCGAGAGAAGCGGCGGCTATCCCTTTCCCCAATGAGGAAACCACGCCACCTGTGATAAATACAAATTTCGCCAAGCTGCTCCGCCTACGAGTTGCCTTGTGTAAACTACTGAAAATAAGTCAGTTTGTGTGAGCGCCTGGTTATCGACCGGACGGTCAAGCGGCGAGAAGCCGCACCGGGGTTGTAGCCCCCGCACGGTCGGACACCTTAGCAAATCACGCGACCCGATACAACACAAATGCGATTAAGTAATTGTTTCTGCGCTAATTAAAATCGACTCTTCGCCCTGGCGAGCGGCAAAAGCGTCGTCCACCGCGATTCCAGGGATTGCAGCCAGTTGATCGCCGATATACAACAACGGCAAACGCTCGCGAATCCAGGGCGGAATACCCCGGGCTTGATAAAGCTTTTTGACCACAGTTCGGTGTTGTGCATGCGGTGAACGAATGTGTTCTCCGCCTTGTCTGGAGCGAATGGAGATCACTTCGCCCTGCAATGCTGATTTTCGCAGGCCCTGCGATACGCATGGTTTCACTTGTAATCTGACTTTTGTTTCATGCAATTCGAAAGATTCAGTCGCGGACCAGCTTTTTGGTGAAAAAGTTTTTTTGATACTCAGTTTGTGTTGCAAGAACAGGTGTTCCCGGTAACGCCGCAACTCGGCGTTACCCCATTCAACACATCCACCGCTGGCATTGTTGTCTACTAATTGCCTCACTACTTCTTGAAGCTTGCGCGAAGATGGCAATGAAAACTCATTTGTTTTGATCCAAAAACGCAATAGATTCTTAATCCGTTCGCGTGACAATGAAGCCAGCGATTCAGTGCGAAGTGGTGGCAATGGCGATAGCAAGTACACGGACGTATCGATTGTTGCAGCCTCGAGATCTTGTTGCGCCAATTCATCCAACAAGTTCGCGGCGTCAGCGCAATGTTTTGCGCTACGCGGTAAAGTTTTGTCCGCGCCCGGCCAGTGTTGATGAATCAGCGGCAAAACTTCGTGACGCACAATATTGCGCTGAAAACGCAGATCGGTGTTTGTCGGATCATTTAAAGTCTCTAATTGCTCGTCATATGAATACTGACTGATCTTGTCGCGGGAAAACTTAAGCAAAGGACGCAACAAGTGACCACTCGCAAATTCTGCCAAGTCGGGCATCGCAGCCAATCCGCTAACGCCCGCGCCACGAAAGAGTTGCAGTAAAACGGTTTCCGCCTGATCGTCGCGATGATGGGCCGTTAGCAATATGTCTCCTTCTCGCATCATTTGGGAAAACCATTCATAACGCGCCTGCCGCGCAAGCGCTTCGACACTCTGCCCTTTTTGCGGTTTAAGTTGTAATGCACAATATTCGAATTGAATGTTTAGCGATTCGCAAAACTGTGCACAATGTTGCCGCCACGCGGTGGAATCCGGGTGTAATCCGTGATCGACGTGTAACGCGGTCAGGGGAGCGGGTAGTTCTTTGATATGGTTCGCCAACGCATGTAGCAAAACACTCGAGTCCGTGCCACCACTAAACGCCACTAATAAACGTTGCGGGTTTAAATCCTGTAATTGCGCTTTTAGTTTGCTTACTACCTGGCTGGAACTGAAATCGAATTGATGCAGCGACGATCTAGCATTCATGCAGATTCTTCATAACGCCCGATACTCATTAACCGTTCGTAGCGTTGTTGCACTAATTGTTCCGCACCAAGATCCTTGAGTTCTTCGAGACTCGACAGAATTCCTTGCTTGAGCAATCGCGCGGCCTCGTCCATGTCACGATGTGCGCCACCCCGCGGCTCTTCAATGACCTTGTCCACTATACCGAGTTCACGCAAACGCTTGGTCGTGACACCCATCGCTTCCGCCGCGTCCGCGGCTTTCTCAGCACTTTTCCACAAGATGGATGCGCAACCTTCAGGCGAAATAACCGAATAAGTTGCGTATTCCAGCATTAACAATTTGTCACTAACACCAATAGCTAATGCACCACCAGAACCGCCTTCGCCGATAACGACTGCGACAATAGGCACTTTCAATTCCGCCATCACATTCAGACAACTGGCGATGGCTTCGCTTTGGCCACGTTCTTCCGCACCGACACCCGGATAAGCACCCGGTGTATCGATCAGCGAAATCAAGGGCAGTTTAAATCGCTGTGCCAATCGCATGATACGTTCGGCCTTGCGATAACCTTCTGGTTTTGGCATACCGAAGTTGCGCCGAACTTTTTGCTTGGTATCACGCCCTTTTTGATGCGCAATGACGGCCACTGCAATATTGTCTATACGACCAAGCCCGGCGACAATCGCCGGATCGTCGCTATACATCCGGTCGCCATGTAATTCCTGAAAGTCCGTAACAATACGGTGGATATAATCAGTCGAATATGGGCGTTGTGGGTGACGTGCGAGTTGCGTAATTTGCCATGAATTTAGCGATGAAAAGATAGACTCGGTCAGTTTATGGCTTTTCTTTTCCAGACGTTCAATCTCACTATTAAGATCAACATCACCATCACTCTGAATGCGCTTAAGTTCTTCGATTTTCGCTTCGACTTCAGCAATAGGTTGTTCGAATTCGAGAAAATTGAGATCCATAGTTACTCTTACATTGCTTCCAGATAGTGTTGTTGGGCCGGTGGTACGGGTTTGTTGTTTTCCATCAGACGCATATCATAAATCAAATTGTATTTGTCACGACCGAATTTACTTTCAAACAAACTAACCAGCGCTTCAGTGGGTTTAACCTTCCACTTTGATCCCAATTGTATATCCGCACGTTGTCCGTTTTGCCGTTGATAGGACAAAATAATTTCACTACCACCACCGATAAAAGGCCGTAACATATCATCCATTTCATCAGGGAGTCCGCTTTTCAATGCCTGCTCATCGGTTTCAATGTTGATTTTTGCGACCAGTCGCGAACGTAACGTATCAATGTCATATATCTTCTCGGCGCGCATCTGAAACCCACCACTGTAGTCATCAACGCTAACCTGTCCGTGTATGGCAACCACATTGTCTTTGTGTATGGTATTTCTTTCGCTATTCAATAATTCACCCATAATACTGATTTCGATACGCGCAGTGTTGTCATCAACGGTGACAAAAGCCATTTTCTTGCCACGTTGTGTATTTAAGGTTCGTATGGCTACGATCAAACCCGCCACCCACACCGAGCGATCAACGGTCGGGTTTAATTCCTGAATAGGCGTTTCAATGATTTGCTTAAGTTCCTCGCGATATCGATTATAAGGGTGACCACTCAAATACAAACCCAGCGTATCGCGTTCACCGATCAAACGTTGTTCTTCCGGCCATTCGGGAACATCTTGTATATCCGGTTTCACCGTCGCCGGCGCACTAATGCCAAACATATCGGATTGCCCGGCGGTTGCATCCTGGGATTGTTGTTCCGCCGTATTGACAGCTCCAGGCAACGCCGCCATTAGCGCCGCCCGATGTTGACCTAGCGTATCCAGCCCACCGGATTTAATCAACGCCTCCATAGTGCGTCGATTGACTTTACGACCATCGATTCGGGCACATAAGTCGAATAAATCTGTGAATGCTTCACCTTCATCGCGTGCCGCCAAAACGGATTCCAGCGCTGACTGCCCCACTCCTTTGATCGCGCCTAAACCATAAAAAATTTTGTCATGGCTAACCGGAACAAAGTGATATTCACAACGGTTGATATCCGGTGCCGCTACTTCAAGCTTCAAATCACGGCACTCCGCCATCAAAATTACGACCTTATCGGTGTGATCCATATCACTGGACAATGCGGCTGCCATGAATGCTGCCGTGTGATGGGTTTTTAACCACGCCGTTTGATAGGTAATCATGGCGTATGCAGCAGAGTGAGATTTGTTAAACCCGTAACCGGCAAATTTTTCCATTAAATTAAAAATGTGTGTCGCAACATCCGTATCGACACCGCGTTTTTTTGAACCATCAAGAAACACCGCGCGCTGATGCGCCATTTCTTCAGGTTTTTTCTTACCCATTGCGCGACGCAATAAATCCGCTGCACCGAGCGAGTAACCGGCCAACACCTGTGCAATCTGCATCACCTGTTCCTGATACAAAATAACGCCGTATGTTGGTGCCAAAATAGTTTCCAGCTCCGGATGCGGATATGTCACTCGTTCACGGCCATGCTTTCGATTGATAAAGTCATCTACCATGCCGGATTGCAGTGGACCAGGCCGGAACAAAGCAACCAGTGCAACCAAATCATCGAATTTGTCCGGTTGCAGGCGTTGAATCAACTCCTGCATGCCACGTGATTCGAGTTGAAATAAGGCCGTAGTTTTACCCGTTTTGATCAATTCAAAGGTTTCCGCATCATCCATGGGCAAATGATTCAAATCGAGTGGCGGCTCGCCTTGTTTCTCCCTGCGTTGATTTAGGGTACGCAAAGTACGATCAATAATTGTTAAAGTACGCAAACCAAGAAAGTCGAATTTGACCAAACCAATTGTTTCAAGATCGTCCTTGTCCAGTTGCGTTACCGGTTGCGACATACCGGGTTCAAAATATAACGGCGTAAAATCAGTCAACGCCGTTGGCGCTATCACCACACCACCCGCGTGCTTGCCGACGTTTCGCGCTAAACCTTCCAGCGAACGCGCGGTATCCAGACACTCACGTACTTCATCCTCGCTGTCGTAACGTTCTTTTAGCAGCGGTTCCTGGGTCAAGGCATCGTCCAGTGTCATGCCCACCGCGAACGGCACCAGTTTTGCCAGGGTATCGACAAAACCGTAAGGCATGTCCATTACTCTGCCGACGTCACGCACAACTGCACGGGCTGCCATGGTGCCATGGGTAATAATCTGCGCAACCTGATCACGGCCATATTTTTCGGCGACGTATTCGATGACGCGATCGCGTCCTTCCATGCAAAAATCGATATCGAAGTCTGGCAGGGACACCCGTTCGGGATTCAGGAATCGTTCGAACAACAAACCGTGTTCGATGGGGTCCAGCTTCGTAATCCCCATTGCGTAAGCCACCAACGACCCTGCACCGGAACCCCGGCCCGGACCTACCGGAATCGCGTGTTCTTTCGCCCAACGGATAAAGTCCGCGACGATCAGAAAATAACCGGCGAAACCCATTCGATTGACAACATCCAGCTCAAGATGCAGACGCTCAAGATACTGCTCATCGATGGCTTGCTCATTTGGCAATTCCAATCGCTCTAGCAAACCTTTTATCGACGATTGGTTGAGCATTCCTTCCGCCGTCATCTCTTTTGCTAGTGGGTAGTGCGGCAAAAAGTCCTTGTCCAGAGTTAATACCACATTACAACGCGTGGCGATTTCTACCGTGTTTGCCAGCGCCTCCGGCATATCCGCAAACAAAGCACTCATTTCCGCGTCACTACGCAGGTATTGGTGTTCGGTAAAACGACGTTGCCGGCGGGTATCGCTTAATACACGGCCTTCGTTGATACACACCCTTACTTCATGCGCATCAAACTCCGCGGCGGTTAAAAACTGTACGGCGTTAGTGGCGACGACGGGAATATCGAGCGATGCGGCCAATCGCGTGACCATGCTGACATAGTCACTTTCGCGTTCACGCCCGGTGCGCGATATGTCGATGTAAAACTTGTCACCAAACAACTCCAGGTATTTGCGCGCGATTTGCTCTGCGCGCTCACTATGGCCAGCTATAAGCGCCTGCCCTATCGCGCCTTCCATCCCTCCCGCCAATACAATAAATCCATTGGCATGTACTTGTAACCAATCTACGTCAATCGTTACCGCACTCGATCCGCTATTGTTCAAGTACGCACGGCTCATCAACCCACACAATGCGTGATAACCGTCGTTGTCGCGGCACAACAACAATAAACGATGGGGTTGATTACGATCTTCTTCGTTATGAATCCAGGCATGCATGCCGATGATGGGCTTGATGCCGTTGGCGATACACTTGCGATAGAACTTGACCATGCCATATGTGTTCACAACATCAGTCAGCGCCACTGCAGGCATACCCAGTTCCTTGATTCGCTCACACAGTGGGCCAATGCGCACGGTACCGTCGATCAACGAGTATTCGCTGTGTATTTGTAAATGAACGAACTGAGGTGTCATTTGATTCGATTACTTATAATCAGAACTTTGGGAAAATCAGATATAACACGGCGTATTTACACTTTGTTCCAGCAAATCACGTACCGGTGCAAAACTTCGCCGGTGAATTGGACATATCCCCTGCTCTTTGAGTGCGTCTCGATGCGCTTTGGAGGGATAACCCATATTGCTGGAGAAACCGTAACCCGGAAAGCGCTGATCAAAACGCAGCATCAAACTATCGCGTGCAACCTTGGCGACAATCGAGGCGGCGGATATCGATTCAATGGTCGCGTCACCGCGAATGACAGTCTCGCTAGCACAGGGTAAATTCGGTTTCACATGACCATCCACATACGCGAACTCGGGAACAACTGACAACGCCAGTACGGCTCTGCGCATAGCTAACAAAGAAGCCTGTAAAATATTAATTTTATCGATTTCGTCGACCGTCGCGAAACCCAATGCCCAATTCCTGGCACCGTCGCGAATTAACCGTGCTAACTGCTGGCGTTTTTTGGGTGATAGTTTTTTCGAATCCGCCAGTCCCGCAATGCTATGATCCGTTGGCAATATTACTGCCGCCGCCACCACAGGCCCGGCCAACGGCCCCCGTCCAACTTCGTCAATTCCAACAATGTGTACATGCCCGTTAGTCACTCGCTGTCATTGTACTCAGAACAGCCTTAGCCGCCAGCTCACTTCCACCGCCGTGTAATTGTTCATGCACCTTGGAAAATTCATGCTGCAACTCACTCACTTTATGAGGATTATTCAAATAGTCCAGGAGTGAATTAGCTAACGCATCCGGTGTCGCGTCGTTTTGAATAAACTCCGGCACCATTGGAGAAGGCAATAAATGATTTGGCATACTATAGTGTTTAACCTGACTGAAGCAGCGCACGAACCAATAGCTCATCGTCGATACGCGATAAGCCACCACCATAGGTTTACCGAATAACAGGGTTTCCAATGCCGCGGTACCCGACGCCACCAAGATCGCATCGCTGGCGGCAATCGCCTGATGCGCATCGCCGTCCAGCACATCAAAGGACAGGTCTTTACAATGTTCACCACAGAGCTTTTCGAAGGCCTGCCGGGTTTCCATGCTGGCCATAGGAACCAGGAAATGAATACCGGGTTGCTGTTGATGTAACCGGGCAGCTGCTTCGACAAACAACAAACCCATTTTTTCAATCTCGCGCACACGACTGCCGGGCAATAAGGCAATAATTTTTTGATTCGTGTTTAACTCGAGTGCGGAGCGCGCTTCGCTGGTTTGGTCCGAATTGGGTATTGCATCCGCCATCGGATGTCCGACACAGGTCACGGGAACATCATGTTGTTTATAGAAGCTCGCTTCGAAGGGAAACAAAGTCAGCATGTGATCGACGGCGCGGCGAATCTTGTGAATTCGATAACCCCGCCAGGCCCAAACCGTCGGGCTTACATAATGAATTGTGGGTATGCCTTGTCTTCGCAACGCGAGTTCCAGACCCAAATTAAAATCCGGTACATCGACACCAACAAAAGCATCGATTTGCTGATGGTTAAAATGCTGTTTAACATGACGACGAATCTTCAGGATGGCGGGTAGATTTTCCATCAAACCATCCAAACCCATGATTGAAATACGTTCCATGGGGTAAAGATTCTCTGCTCCCAAAGAACTCATTTTTGGACCGCCTATTCCGCTAATGCGAACATCTGGACGTTGTTGTTGCAGAGCGCCTATCAAACCTGCGGCAAGCGCATCCCCGGAAGTTTCTCCAGCGACGACGCCTATGTGCATGGTTCTAATCGCACGACAAATTAGTTACATGTGCCCACAAAATTGAAATAACTCTCAACAAACGACCTAACGCACAACACCACGTTGTGAGTTCTTAAAAAAACCAACGAAGTGTTTTGCGTCACGATTCTTATTGGCATCACTTTGTAGTTCTTGAATGGCGCTTTCAAGATCAAGACCGGAACGACACATCACACGATAACAATGTTTCAGCGTACTGATGGTATCGTCAGAATAATCACGACGACGTAGTCCCTTGGTGTTGATGCCATGAGGTTTTACGGGGTTACCGGCAACCATGACATAAGGCGGAATATCTTTTAAACACACTGTTCCGACACCGGTAATGCAATGTGCGCCGATGCGGCAAAATTGATGCACTAATGTAAAACCACCCAAGATTGCGTAGTCGCCAACGGTGATGTGCCCCGCGAGACTCGCGCCATTGGCAAAAATTGTATTGTTACCAATCAGACAATCGTGCGCGACATGCACATAGGCCATGATGAAATTGTCATTTCCAATCGATGTTATACCACCGCCGATCGGAGTGCCTCGATTCAGCGTGCAGTATTCGCGAATCGTATTACGGTCGCCAATAGTTAAAGTGGTAGGCTCACCTTTGTAACCCGCGTACTGCGGCGATTCGCCTATTGAACAAAATTGATAGATATTGTTTTGCTCACCAATACGGGTGCCGCTGCGCACTACAACATGAGGCCCTATCCAGGTGCCTGCGCCAATTTCGACATCGGCTTCGATAATAGAAAACGCGTCGATCCGAACATCGTCTGCTATGTTCGCGGCAGGATCAACGAGTGCGCGCGTATCGATCACCTGGAATTCCCAATAGGCAAATCCTGATATGTAAACAGCAAGTCCGCACTACAAGCTAACTCGCCGTCCACATG
>Ga0224508_10003079_pt1 | contig 13891 bp, 12 predicted proteins | sample SF_Jan12_sed_USG_4_FD_170157 | JGI IMG/M metagenome (GOLD analysis project Ga0224508, IMG submission 170157) | Sediment microbial communities from San Francisco Bay, California, United States - SF_Jan12_sed_USGS_21 | ecosystem: Environmental > Aquatic > Marine > Sediment | place: USA...
GGCCTTCCCGGCGAGGGTCTCCCCCCGCGATGTCAGCAGTCCCGGCCGCTGGGGGCATCCGGTGTTTCTCCTGTCTTCGCCTTCGGACGAGCCGGGGCGGCCGTCATCGGCCGGCGACCGGATCGGGGCGGCACCCCCGCGCGGTAGGGGGACCTTCCACACCTACAGCCACCGGATGCCGCTGGCTTCGACGGCTCCGGCTCGACGCCGTCATCGGACGCGGCGGGATAGGTGCGGCCCTCCGCGCCAGCAGCTCCTGACGCTGCTGCGTGAGTTCACGGTATTGCACGAGTCCGCGCCGCGGATGGGCGTACGGGACAGCGCCAGCTGTTCGGAGGCCCCGCAAGCGGCGCGCTAGAAGCGGGCGCGGAGTTTCTCGCCGATGGTCGAGCCGATGACGGTGAGGAGCGGCCGCTTGACGAGCGCCTTGTCGGTGCCGATCTCGGCGCGGATCAGCGCGTTGAGCTTGGCGTTCTGTGTGGCCAGGAGGTCTTCGTCGTAGCGGGGGTGGTCGGGGCTGGCGAGATTGTCGCGCTCTTCGGGGTCGGTCTGGAGGTCGTAAAGCGCGAGGTCGTTCCTCTCTCGGAGTTCCCCGACGCCCTCCGGGATGTTGTAGCCGTCGAGGGCGAAGTAGCGGACGAGCTTGTAGCGCCCGTCGAAGATGCCGCGAAGGTTGTGGCGTTTGCTGAAGTCTGGCCTGAGCACGCCCTGCATCGTCTGCAGCGCCTTGCGCACGAGCCCTCTTTCGTGCTCGTCTTCTGCGTCGCCGCCGACCGGGCCCTCCTCGCCCATGTCGATGGTCGCCTGAGCGACCCGCGCGAGCCAGTCGATATCGACCGTGGAGAGCATGTCGTAGGTGTAAAGGACGCCCTTCCCAGGCACAGCCGGGCTGCCTCGCGGCCCATCGCCCTCAGGCCGCGCGATCAGGTCGGAGAGATTCTCTCCGTGCAAAGCCGGATAGCGTGCCTCGCGCTCCCCCTCGGTCACTCCGGCGATCGCAAGCACGGTGGGAGCGATGTCCAGATGAGAGCCGAGGGCGTCTGTCTCGACCCCCTCCGCCCCATCGGGGTGAACAACGACGAACGGGACGTTCACGGTCTCCCGGTACGCGACCCCGCCCTTCTGGCGAAGGCCGTGCGCCCCGGCAAGCTCACCGTGATCGGACGTGTAGACGACGATCGTGTCCTCCGCCTGCCCGGACGCTTCTAGCGCGTCCAGAACCGTGCCGAGGCGCCGGTCGAGGTCACGGATGCAGTTGACGTAGTAGTTGACGTGGCGCAGCCACAGGTCTGTGCGATCCCGCGGAATCTTCCCGTAGGTGACATCGCAGAGATGGGCGTAGGCCTGCACCCCCTCGGGCTGAGCCGAGAGATCATCATCGAAGCTCGCTGGCAACTCGACCGCCAGTTCGTCCGTGTACGGCTCGGCGTCTGGGGCAGGAAAGATCGGGAAGATCTCGCTCCGCTGCGTTCCACCTTCGGGATCGGTATCGAAGTACATGATGTCGTGGGGGTTCACGAAGTTGACCGCGAGGAACCACGGCCGTGGTTCCGCTCGATCGCCGGCCTGGGTCTTCAGCCAGCGTGCGGCCTCCTCGGCCACCTCCGGATCGCGCCGATAGCCATCCAGCGGCTCGCCAAAGGTCTCGCCCCAGTCCTGGAAATCAGAGAAGCCGTAGGGCTCGAGAGCGTCCTTCGATCCCTTGGCCGGGACCTCGCTCAGGTGCCACTTGCCCTTGAACGCCGTGTAATAGCCCGCGTCACGGAGCATGTGGCCCAACGTTGGAAGCCCAGGGTCCATCTCCGAGATCCAGGCCAGATTCGTGTTGTCCCACATACCCGTATGTGGCGTGTGCTGACCCGTCCACATCACCGATCGTGACGGCGTGCACACAGTCGTCGTCACCTGGTGGTTCACGAACGTCACGCCACTCGATCGCAGCCGCTCATGATTCGGTAGTGAGACGCCCTCGGGGATCGCCTGGTGCGCGTACTCCTGGTCGCTCACCAAGAAGAGGATGTTGAGGTGCTGCTGAGACCCGTCTGTCATCGATCCTCCTGAACCAGCCGACGCGAGGTGGAGCATACGTGCTCTGTCGAGATCTCTCGACGCTTCTAGCCAGAGGCGGCCCCATCCTTCGCGCCCTGCAGCGGAGGCCGCGGACGTTCCTGCCTACGACGGCTGGTACGCCTGGCGCACCGAGAGCGGGCTCTCTCTTCACGACCTTCGGGGACAGCTGCTCGAATCGACTCCGGCGACGTCGACAAGCTCAAGAAGGCACTCGCCGACGCCGGCTACGACGTCGACGACGCGATCAACGCATGAACCGGTCACGACTCGATCGCCGCGTGAGCGGTCGTGGTCAGAGGCTCGGCACGATCCCGTTCTAGGACCGTGCGTCGTCCTGGCGCGGGCGCTCGCCGCGCGGCTCACAATCGTTGTGAACAGCTGACGGGGCATCCGGGGCTCCGCGAGGCTGTGGGTCACCACGCCTGACGTCGCTCACAAAGGAGCCCGGATGCCCACTCACGCTAACGCGCCGCTGACCCCTGCGGGTCGCAGGACCTGGAATCCTGCGCTCGCCAGCGGCCGCCGGTGCACGGTTCGTCCACGGAGGATTTCGTTCGTGCTCGGTGCCGAGCTGGTCGCACGCGTCGCCGATGTCGGCGGCGGCGGTCAGCGGCTTGTCGAACGCGCGAAGCAGGACTCGAACCTGCGACCTCCGGTTTCGTAGTCGCATCATCGGTTTCTCCAAGGTGTGGTTCTAAGCCCTCATTTCGAGCGCAATCGCGCTCTCGGAGTGGGATCTCGGTCAGGACGGCTATGTGGTCTGAGACAGGCTGATGTGCTTTGAAATCGTGCCGCTGGCGTCACGGCGGGTCACAGCGATGAGGCCCTCCGGCAGCTGGCGGTGCCAAGAACTTGCTCAGGTCGAGACAACAGCGGCAGGAGGCGCCCGCGAGCCGCGAGTGCCCATCGAACAAGTGGCCGACCAACTCGGCCACGCGACCTCCGCATGTTCCAACAGCACTATCGCCACCGCATCAAACCCACCGTCGGCGATGTCCACGTCCTCACCCAGGTTCTCAGCGCAGTGACGGTTTGTCGCCTACTGGCCGGATGCGTCCTCGTCGAAGGTGACGTCCCAGTGCTTCCCGCTGCAGAACGGTTTGTTCTGGCTCGCGCCGCACCGGCACAGCGCCATGTGGTCGGTGGTCGCCCCAGCCGGTAGCTCCGCGCCGTCGAGCTCGGCACCACCCGCCACGAGGTACGGCCCGCCCGGCACGAACGCCAGCGACGACGGTCCACCTCGGTCACGGTGCTCCACACCGTCGATCGAATAGCTGAGCGCGCCCGAGGGGCACATATCGATGACGGCGATGATCTGCTCGGCCGTCGCACCGTCAGGGTCGATCCACGGCTCGGTCCCCAGCCGAAACACCGACGCCAGGTTGTCGGTGCAGCGGCCCGCGTGAGCGCACAGCCCCCGGTTGTCGTGGATCGTCAGGTTGCCCTGCACATAGTCGTCTCGCTGGTCCGGCACGCGTCCTGGATCCTTGTCGCCCGAGAAGCCGTTGCGGGCGTGCGTACCATCGCAGAACGGCTTGTTGCTCGACCCACCGCAGCGGCACAGAAACGCCCGCGGCGGCATGTCGAGATCGGTGCCGTCAGGCATCCGAGTGATCGACGACGCATGTTCGACCTGGTAGGGGCCGTCCTTGGTCGGCGTGATCCGCAACCGCTGCTTACTCATGGTGTCGCCCTCCTAGCAAGCTCGATTCCCCAACAATCGTGCTTGCAGAAGTTTCGCAGGGTCGAGCGCCATGGGGCAACCCCGCAGGATGAGCACTCCGAGGCAAGAAACTCGTCGTCGTCCATTCCAGTTCGGCGCCGACCATGCGGAGCGCTCGATTCCCTTCGGCGCGCTGCTGTCCGGATTGCAGCAGGCGTCGGGCCGTTCGCCCGCTCTGGCCATCGGCGAGCGGGCCTTCTCCTCGGCAGGGTTTGTTTGGCGCCCGAATCACGACGCGCCGCTTCAACCTGACGCTTCGTGGAGGGCCCCAGGCGATTCCACGCGAGAAGACTCGGCCCCCTCCGTGAAAGCGGAAGACGCAGCGGATCGGGCCGCGCGCTACCGCGCGGGCCAGATTCGACGCGGCGCCGTCCCACGAGGGGGCGGGGGCGTGCGTTTCCGCGCCGGTCGTGGCCGCGCAGATCGGCGACCCGATCGAGACGGTTTTCGGCCACTACACTTACGTTCTTCGCGAGGCTCAGCTGGCCTCGCGAAGTATGAGCTTCGAGGCCGCGATCTGGGCCGCTCGGGAGGATGTGTGGGGCTCTGACGGCGAAACGTCTGTGCGCGGAGTGTGCGCACTGGATGAGAGCGCCGAGCAGATGAGCCCGTTCGGGGGTCCGGAAACGAACCAGATGCAGGCGAGTCAGGAGACGCGCGAAGCAGGACTCGAACCTGCGACCTTCGGTTTCGTAGCCCCATCCTCGCCCTTGTGAGGCCACGGGTCTAACCACGCATCACATGCGCGATCCCGCCTGACGAGCGCGATCTCACCCACAATGCCGATGTGGTCTGAGACAGTTTGACGTGCTCTGAGATCGTGCCTCTGGGGTCACGCCGGGGTCACGCCGGAGTCCTTGAGGTCTGAGCACAGCATCGGCCGGTCACTCGACGACCTACGACCAGTCGCTGCGACCTCGCCCCTGTGGCCTAATCCGATCTGCAAGCCATGGGCGCGGCGGCGGCACCTACGCCCGCCGCGGGACTCCGGGAAGCTGCGGCTCGGGCTCGTGATCGGCGTCGCGCGCCCGGTCGACGTGCGAGAGGCCCTCTCTGCGGGCCGCGAGCGGCGCGCCGCACACCCGGCAGGGCACCTGGCCCAGCGCCGACCAGTCGCGCGTCACGACGTGGTCGGCGTCGAGGTCGCAAGCGGCCACTACGCCGCGCGCGCGGGTGCATGTAGCGGCCGTGGCGGCGATTCCACGAGATGGGCTGACCGCACTGTCTGCATGTGAGTGAGGTCTGCGGCTCTGTTTCCATGTCCTGGTGCCCTCCGATCTGCACCCGCGTCAGTCTCTCACGCGCGTTCCTGGGCGTCGCCATGCCAAGAACCACCTTGCGGAGGTTCTGGCGGTTGCCCAATGGTCCGAGCGCCTGCCGAGTGGCCGAGGTGCAAGGACGACTCGAGCGGCGGCGGCGTGACCGACACACTCGCCAGAGCCGGGTACCTACGTGGCTACGGCCAGATGTCGGTCTGGCCCTCACCAATCGCCGAGGCTTTGTCTCATCGGAAGCGATGGACGCCAAGCGCCGAGCGGTCTCGCGTCCCGCGGTCGAGGAGCACGTGTCGGAGTGGACCGGATTGCCCGAGCCCGCTGGGCGCAGCCGATGGGAGGCCAGGGTCGCGCTTCCGCCCAGGCGGCGGGGTCCGTCGTAGTCGGCTTCTTCGGAAAAGCCGCGTTCGCGACGTGGCCCCCTCGGATGGCCGCCGCCCCGACCTGGGAGCACCATCGTCGAATGATGCCCCGTGGTACTGCGATAGCCGTGACCCTCGCCATCGCGGGCTGGGCCCTCCTGGCCTCGTCCGGCGCCAGCGCGCACGGCCTTTTCACCGCCGCCCCGCGCGCGCTGGAGCCGGACGATCCCGACGTCGCCATCGCCTCGAGCGGGCACCAGGTGCTGGTGTTCACCGGCCGCTCAGGCCGGGGCTTCGCGGTGTTGGCCCGCTCGCGATCGCACGCAGGCGGGCCCTGGGGCGCACCGACCCGCCTTTCGGCGACCACCGCCAAGCGCCCGCTGCGGCCCGCGGTGGCCATCCGCCCGGGCGGGACGGCGGTCGTGGTCTGGCGGGGGCCCGGCGGAACCGTGCTCTCGGCGCTTCGCCCCGGGCCGTCGGCTGACTGGGTGCGGCTGCCGGTCACACGCGCCGCCGGCGGCTTCATCCCGGACGTCGCGCTCGGTGGCATGATCGCGACCGCGGCCTGGGGCGAGGGGTCAGGCACCGACTGGCGCGCGCGCTTCGCGACCCTCGATGTGGCCGCGCGGACGTGGCTCGTCGGTACGACGCTCGCGATCGACGGGCCGCCGAGCATTGCCGTCGGCGCGGGCGGCGATGTCAGCGCTGCCTGGACGGCCGACTGGGGCCAGAGCGTCCGGGCGAGCCTGCGCCCGTCCGGAGCGGGCTGGCAGCCGGCGACCTTGCTCACGATGTCGGGTGCTGCCCCGGCAACCGACGTTGCCCGGAACGGCGCCGCGATCGCCGCCTGGCAAGAGTGGAGCATGCCGGGCAGACCCTCGGCCGACACGCGCGTTCGAGCCGTCCTCCAGCCGCCGGGATCGCCGAGCTGGTCCTCGCCGGAGGATCTCGGGGTGGGCTCATTCCCGTCGGTGGAGGCTGCGATCAACACCGCCGGGGATGCCGCTGTCACCTGGCTGGGGTCGGGTGGGGCCGAGGCGAACATGCGCCGGCGATCAGGAGTGGACGGAGAGTGGGGCCCACTGATCACAATCGACCGGACCGACGCAGGAGGGAGCGAGGCGGCGCGCGTGGCGCTCGACGAGCTCGGCAATTCCTTCTTCGCCTGGATCGACCCCGAGGGTCCCGGCGCCGCGACTCTCCACGCGTGGGTCGGCCCCACCCCGCTCCAGGTTCCCCTGCGCACCGCCATCAGCGGCAACGTGGGCGGGGACGTGGAGCAGGTGGCGCTCGCGGTCGACGAGCGTGGGGACGCGCTGGTGGCGAGTACCCGCTCGCTTCCGTTCGGCGAGCTCAGCACCGACATCGGCACCGCGCCGGTGCGCCGGGTGGCGTGCGCCGAGCCCCCTCCCGAGCCGATCCCGAGCCCGCCCGACACGATCACCCTCAGCGTCAGCCAGCTGCGCATCAACCAGCGCATCTCCCAGGCGGCGATCCGGCGGGCGAACGCCATCGAGGACTGGCTCAACGGACCGATCGTGGCGCGCGACATCTGCGGCGGCGGCATCGTGGCCTCGGCGCTCGGCCCTGGGCTGACGACTGGCCCCCTGCGCGCGCCACGCACGATCTCGGCGGCGGATCCGCGCCCGCTGAAGATCGCTCCGGCGACGCCAAACGCCGATGCCAACTTCACGCTCTCGGCGACTCAGCTCAAGATCAACCAGCGCATCGCCTCACGCGCGCTGCGACAGACCAACGCGCTGGCCGAGCGCCTGAATCGCGGCCTGAGCGGCGGCGACCTGGCAGCCGACGCGATCACGCCGCGCACGCTCGCGGTCACGATCGCCCTGACCCAGGCGCTGCCGGCGCCATCGCCCCCGCCCACCCGCACGGTGCTGAGGCCGCCAGTGGCCAAGCCCGGGGTCACGTTCACGCTCTCGGCGAAGCAGCTCAGGATCAACCAGCGCATCTCGCAGGCCACCATCACCCGGCTCAATGCGCTGCGCATCCGGCTGGCCACCGGGCTGACCGCGTCGGACCTTCGGGCCCGCACCGTCACCGCCGCCAACCTCGCGCCGGGCACGGTGCAGGCGCCCTAGCCCGGGCTTGCGAGGCATGGCTCGCAAGCATCGCAAGAGGCCCCGCGCCATCAACTGGAACCTCCTGGGCTTCCAGTTCTGACCGACCCGCCGGTAGGCGACAGCGGGAAGGACTCCGTCCCCGACTTCAGTCCGGTGGCGCGAGCACTCGTGGCAAGCTCCTCAAAGCCCCGGAGCGGATGACCTACGCCCTAGCTACTTGCGCGACCTTTGCCAGTCGCGTCCGTGAGGGATTTCACGGCAGTGTGTGGCAGCCTGGCGCGCTTGGGGTGTGCGACTGACGAAGGCCCATTACGCCGGGGCTCCGATTTTCTGCCGTAGCCGTTCGTAGGGAGTCTGCCCGCCGAGCGAGCCGTGCGGGCGCTCGAAGCTGTAGAAGTCCTCCCACTCGCGAAGGCGCTCGTTGAAGAGCTCGGAGTCGTCGATCACCACCCCCTCGAGCAGGCGGTAGAACTCCTCGGCGTCGATGCGGTGGGAGCGCTCGACCTTCCCGTTGAGCCGGGGCGTCGGTGGCCGGATGTAGGTGTGGCGGATGCCACGGTCGAGAAGCTGCCAGTGGAAACCGGACTGGAGCTCTGAGCCGTTGTCGGTCTGGACCTGCTCGACCTCGAACGGCAGCCTCGCCAGGACGTAGTCCACGAAGGCGATCACCGCCTTCTGGTTGAGCTTCGGAAAGATCTGCATCACTCGGATGCGAGTGCAGTCGTCGATCGCGGTGAACTGGTAGTAGCGGCGGTCGGTCACGCCAGGAATCGGGGCGATGAACGTGACGTCCAGCTGCAGCTGATGTCCGGGCAGCGGCTTCTCGTAGCGCTTCCAGCGCCGCTCATGGCGCCTGTGGCGCTGTGAGGCCGGCAGGCGGTTCATCCCGAGGCGCTTGAGCACCCGCCAGACGCCCGAGTCGGAGATCGAGATGTCGTGGTACCGCTTGAGGTACATCGCGATCTTGAGCGGCCCGTAGTGGTAGTGCTGGCGCAGATAGAGGATCTTGCCGACCACATCCGCATGGGTCTCACGCGCTGAGCGTTTGGGGCGCCAGGAGCGGTCTCGAAGCCCCTCCTCGCCATGCTCCTCGTACGGGTTGAGCCAGCGATAGAACGTCGGCCGGCTGATGCCGTAGTAGCGGCAGGTCCTTGAGACGTTGCCGGTGACTTCTGCTGCGTGGCGCAGAACCGCGAGTCGATGCCGGATCTTGCGCTGCTGTTCCTGCTCGGTCATCTGGGTGTCCTCTCACGGAGCACCCCGAGCTGTAAACGACCTCCGTCAGTTTTAGAGCTAGGTCAGCTCAGCCTTGATGGCGCCGGGGGCTTTAGCACCCGCACCACCTTCTTGGCCGCAGAGCGCTTTGCGTTGCGGGCGTTGGAGCGCGCCACGATGCGGCGCTTGCTCGACTTGGTGGCCACCATGCGCAGGTTACGGGTGAGCTTGCGCTTGGGACCAAGGGTCTTGACGGCCCAGTAGGCTGGCAGGAGGTCCGACAACGGACCCGAGACGAAACATAAAGATCATGACCGATACCCAACCCAAGCCAATCCTGGTGCTCGGCGCCAGTGGCAAGACCGGCCGGCGAGTCACCGAGCGGCTCACCGCGGCCGGACGTCCGGTGCGGGCCGCGTCCCGCTCGGGCGAGACCCGGTTCGACTGGGAAGACGAAGCCACGTGGGCTCCCGCGTTGGCCGGCGTCGACGCCGTGTACATCACCTACTACCCCGACCTCGCCTTCCCCGGTGCGGCCGACACCGTCGGCACATTCGCCGACCTGGCCGTCGCCAACGGCGTGAAGCGGCTCGTGCTGCTTTCCGGCCGGGGCGAAGAAGGCGCCCGCCAAGCCGAGGTGCGAGTGGAGAACTCGGGCGCCGACTGGACACTCGTGCGCTGCGCGTTCTTCAACCAAAACTTCAGCGAAGTGTTCGTCGACGCTGTGCGCTACGGAGCGCTCGCCATACCTGGCGGCGACACCGCCGAGCCATTCCTCGACGCCGACGACATCGCCGACGTCGTCTTCGCCGCCCTGACCGACGACCGCCACATCGGCCAGCTCTACGAGCTAACCGGCCCTCGCCTCCTCACGCTCACCGAAGCCGCCGCCGAGCTCAGCACCGCAATGGGCCGCGAGGTGCAGTACACGCCAGTGACCGCCGAGGAGTACGCCTCCGAGCTCGTCACCTACGGGCTGCCCGAGAAGGAGGCCGTGCCCATCTCCGAGCTGATCGCCGAGGTGCTCGACGGTCGCAACTCATACCTCACCGACGGCGTGCAGCGGGCGCTCGGCCGGCCGCCGCGTGACTTCGCCGACTTCGCCCGCGACACGGCGGCCACCGGCGTCTGGAACCTGGAGGGGGAAGCCCCCTGATCCCGTCCGCGCAGACGATGCGCCGCTGACTCGCTGGGTTGACCTCGTCTGACCTTCTTGCTGACTACGAGGAGCCGACGCCCACCTCGATAGTCATTGAACGAGTAGCGGCTGGTCATCCATTTCGGCTCATCAGGAGTCGGAGGTATCTCCGATGACGAAGACAACAACGATTCGGCCCGTGACTCGGCATCTACCAAGGACACGTGATCGACGGTCCGGTTGCACCGCAGGAACCCTCGAAGCATCTCGCCAGTCTCCCCTCCGGCAATTCTCAGAGTCGGTGCGCCGAGCCGTCACGATGAGGTTCCCGCTTGTAGCTAGGGTTTTCGGCATACGTAGCCCTCAGGTGCAATGGGCGAATAAAGAACAGGGGATAGCACCAGAATGTTTGAGGTTATCTACTACTCCTTGACCGGGAACACCAAGAAAGTGGCCGACGCCATCGCCACTGAATTGGATGTTGCCGCAGAGAATGTGAAAACGAAAGACAAATTGGCTGAAGACTCTTTTGTCTTCCTAGGTGCTGGGCTATACGGTCCCTTGCGGGGTTGGGGACTTAAGCGATTCATCGACAGAAACAAGTTTGACGGGAGGAAGGTAGCTCTCTTTGGTACCTCAGGAGAAGGCAAGGGAAAAGAAGTTGGAGCCCTGGAAGAAGCGGTAGCGGCAAAGGGTGCTGAAATAGCTGGCAAATTCTTCTGTAGAGGTAAGTTCCTCTTTTTTGTTAACCGAAAACATCCCACTAGCAAGGACCTAGGAAACGCAAGGAAATATGCTCGTCAAATGGCAAAGGATTGACGCGGTGGAAATGGCGTTCGCCGGCTAGCCCGCTGGTCGCAGCTTCATCCTCTCCGAGATCACCAAATATGGAGCAGAAACGCCCATCTCCCTGAGTGCTCAGTATCGGCACATTGAGCCGCCCCGGGTAATGCGCAGGCTCTACCTCTTGGGAGGATGGAGCCATGACAGAACAACGACGCCCCGGGCGCTACCCGGCGGAGCTTCGTGAGCGCACGGTCAGGATGGTCATCGAGGCCACCCCGCACTGTGGCCAGAATGGGAGGCGATCTGCTCGGTCGCCGAGAAGGTCGGGCCGACACCGGAGACGGTCAGAAAGTGGGTGCGCCGACATGAGATCAACAGCGGCCAGCGGCCCGGTCTGAGCACCGATGAGCGCGAGCGCATGAGGGAGCTCGAGCGCGAGGTAAAGGAGCTTCGCCGCGCCAATGAGATCCTGAAAGCTGCATCGACTTTCTTCTGAGGCCGAGCTCGACGGCCCAAAGAGATGATCGCCTTCATCGAGGCCCATAAGGAGCGATTCGGGGTCGAGCCGATCTGCCGCGTGTTGCAGTTCGCCCCGTCCACCTAATGGTCGGCAGAGCGTCGCCCCCGATCCACTCGCAGCATTCGTGATGAGCACATCACTGCCGCCATCCGACGCGTGCACACCGAGAACTTCGGCGTCTACGGCGCGAGGAAGATCTGGGCCCAGCTCAACCGCGAGGGCGTCAAGGTGGCGCGCTGCACGATCGAGCGGCTGATGCGCCAATTGGGGATCTGCGGCGCGGTGCGCGGCAGACCGCGCCGCACGACTATCGCCGATCAGACCTCTGCGCGACCTGCGGACCTGGTGGAGCGCAACTTCTGCCCGCCGGCGCCGAACCGCCTCTGGGTCGCGGATCTCACATACGTGAGGACCTGGTCGGGTTTTGCCTACGTGGCATTCGTGACTGATGCGTTCTCACGTCGCATCGTCGGCTGGAACGCATCACGGTCGCTGAGATCCGATCTCGCCCTGAACGCCTTGGAGCAGGCGATCTGGGAGCGCCAACGATCCGGCCAGGATCTCGATGGTCTTGTGCACCATTCGGACAGTGAGACTGAGCCTGCCAGCCGCTCCTGGGGGCCTGACCCACACAGCGACCGACCGATCAGGATGTTGGTGCCAGCTGCCTCCGGGGCTGCCTGACCCTCACTCTGATCGACCAGGTGTCCTTCCCCGGACCTGTCGGCACCCCGGAGGCAGCTGGCAGGCGCTCGCGCCGCCGACGGTGTGACTTCATGAGAGCCTGGCGAAAGGTCCCATCACTGTCGTGTCCGCCGATCTCGGCGAGCGCCCGCGCCGCATTCCCATCCAGATCAGGAGACGCGGCATGGCGATCATGGCAGCTCACACCGTCGAGGTCATCGGCGGTATCGACACCCACAAGGACCTGCACACAGCGGCGGTGATCAGCATCGACGGCACCCGCCTTGGCGTGCGCACCTTTGCCACCACCCGCCAGGGCTACAACCAGCTCCTTGAGTGGATGTGCTCCTTCGGGCGGGTGAGGAAGGTCGGGGTGGAGGGGTCAGGAAGCTACGGCGCGGGGATCACCCGGCGCCTTGGGCGCGCCGGCATCGCGGTGCTCGAGGTGCGACCTCCTGAGGGCTCTGCCCGCCGTGGGCGCGGCAAGGACGATGCGATCGACGCGCTCGAGGCCGCTCGGGCGGTGATCGCCGGTCACCGGGTGAGCGTTGCCCGTACGCGCTCTGGCGCGATCGAAGCGCTCCGGGTGCTTCGCACCACCCGGGCCACGGCCGTCAAGTCGCGCCGGGCGGCGCTGCAGCAGATCCACAACACGATCATCGAGGCCCCTGAGGAGCTTCGCGACCAGACCCGGCGCATGACGCGCATGCAGCTGGTGCGCACCCTCGCGGCGTGGCGCCCCGATCGCGCGCGTGGCGCCGATCCGGAGATCGCGACCCGGATCGCCCTTCGCAGCCTCGCTCGCAGAGTCATCGAGCTCACCGACGAGATCGCCGAGCTGGATGAGCTGATCACACCGCTGGTGCGCGAGCTCGCCCCGGCGCTCATCGAGGCGGTCGGCATCGGCACCGAGATCGCCGGGCAGCTGCTGGTCACCGCCGGCGACAATCCTGAGCGGCTCACCAGCGAGGCCGGCTTCGCCATGCTCTGCGGGGTCGCGCCGATCCCCGCCTCCTCGGGAAAGACGACTCGCCATCGACTGAATCGCGGTGGAGATCGCGACGCAAACCGCGCCCTTCATATGGCCGCCGTCTCGCGCATGCGCCTCGATTCACGAACCAAGAGCTACGTCGCCAGGCGACTGGCTGAGGGGCGCTCAAAGCGCGAGATCATCCGCTGCCTCAAGCGCTACATCGCCCGGGAGGTCTACGGCCTGCTCAGCCACCCGGGCCCGGCTTGACAAACATGAGAGCGTCCGCGGCGTGCAATATCTGTCGATCCGCTACACCGAGCGCCTGGCCGCAAACGACGTGGTCGGATCGGTCGGCTCACGCGGCGACTCCTATGACAACGCTCTGGCCGAGTCGATCATCGGGCTCTACAAGACCGAGTTGGTCCGCAACCGCGGACCCTGGAAGGGGCTCGATGATCTCGAGCTTGCCACTCTGGAGTGGGTGGACTGGTTCAACCACCGTCGCCTCTACGGCGATCTTGGCCATGTTCCACCGGCGGAGTTCGAGGATCGCTACTACGCTCAACACCACTCAGCCGGAGGGGCTGAGACTCAGCTGCACACGCCTGCGTGAAACCCGGGGCGGTTCAACCTTTTCCCGGAACTCTGAGGGGTCCGACGCTGCTCCTAGAATTCCAGTGATGACTGATGTGGAATCTATCGCTGTCGCTGTCTCTGTCTCGTTTGCGGTGAGTGTGGCCGCAAATCTGCTGACGGGAGGCTCAGCCAAGATCGCCTACAAGAGATTCGCTGACGCGCCGGCGTTCTCGATGCCGGTTCGCCACAGCGCCTCTAGGGAACTGACCCGGATCGAGTGCATCGCGGCAGTCATCGGACAGAAGTGCCGCCCTATCCAACTGGACCCTGGTGACCGCGCGGAGGTCTTAGTGTCGAACGGAAGCGCCGAACTCAGGTTCGGAATCGCTGTGGACGGCAGCGGGAAGCAGCGGTTCGAGTACCTGCCTCCAAAGGAAGAAATCTTGGCGTTTTCGGCGGCTACGTGCTGACCTAGGTGCTGACCCGAAC
>Ga0224508_10003080_pt1 | contig 13891 bp, 12 predicted proteins | sample SF_Jan12_sed_USG_4_FD_170157 | JGI IMG/M metagenome (GOLD analysis project Ga0224508, IMG submission 170157) | Sediment microbial communities from San Francisco Bay, California, United States - SF_Jan12_sed_USGS_21 | ecosystem: Environmental > Aquatic > Marine > Sediment | place: USA...
AATTGTGGTGTTATCGCTGTACTAGGCTTGATAGCACCAAAATCGTACGATGTTTCAAGATCAATAGATATTGACAGACCCAGAAGTGAGGTATTTAACTACGTGAGATCATTACAAAAACAAGATGAATGGAGTCCCTGGGGGAAGAGAGACCCCAATATGAAGAAGCAATTTGAGGGTACTGATTGCCAGGTTGGTGCTATTAGCAAGTGGCAGGGAAATAAGGAAGTTGGGGAAGGCGAACAGGAGATCACTCGCATTGTGGATAATGAACGCATAGAATCCAGACTGCGCTTCTTTAAGCCCTGGAAATCTGAATCTGATGCCTATATGAAATTATCTGACAATGATTCGAGGGGTACAAATTTCACCTGGGGATTCAGTGGAAAGAATAAATTTCCAATGAGTATTATGATGCTTTTTATGAATATGGATAAGGCTGTAGGCAAAGATTTTGAAGAAGGCCTTGCTTCATTAAAGGAAATACTTGAAAATTAGATATTATGGACAGAAATTTAATAGGTTGGATCGAGATTCCGGTTACGGATATGGACCGGGCAAAAGCATTTTATGAAAGTGTTTTCAATATTGCAATCAGTGTTCATGATATGGGGGGGCTGATCATGGGGTGGTTTCCTATGGGAGAAAATAAACCTGGATCCTCAGGTTCTCTCGTAAAGCATGAAGAGTATAATCCCAGTCTCTCACATGGCCCTGTATTGTATTTTTCCTGTGCTGATGTAACCGAGGAGTTGTCACGTGTGGAAGCTGCAGGAGGAGCTATCCTTCAGGAGAAAACCGAGATCGGTGGAGGCCATGGATTTATGGCTTTATTTAAGGATAGTGAAGGCAATAGGATAGCCTTGCATTCAAATCAATAGTCAAAAAGCTATTGTGCTAATTCAAGAAGAGCAATGTCAAAGTCATTATCCAGGATAACCTTGCCTTTATCAACTATTACTGTAGTTTCCGAATAGGCGTCGTGTAAAGTAGTGCCATCGCCAAAAAATCCTTGTACCCAAAGCGATTTTTTACCTTTTGGCAAGTCTAGTCCGATAACGACTTTATCCCTGAACTCATCCGCGATATAGGTGCGACTAAAAACGTAGGGCTTTTTGGCCAAGCGCTTGTGTTTTCCGGCACCTACCGCCGGGTGGTCTCGTCTGAATCGACCTAGTTTCTGATAGTGTTCGTGAAGTGCTTTAGTCTCAGCCAGGCTGTCCAGAGCTCCCCAATTCATGAAAGAACGTAAGGTGGCATCACCCTCCGTGCCTTCAATGATCAGATCACGGGCGGTTTCATCTCCATAGTATATCTGAGACGTCCCTTGAGTTAAAAGCAGCACATTGGCTGCCTGGTACGTATTCTCCCGCTTCGGATCATATGGTGAACCATCATCGTGGGAAGTTAAGTAGTTCATCACACCTTTTCCTTTTAATTTTGTGTTGAGCAAGGTGTTGTACTTCCTGAAAATTGTTTCGTAATTTTTCCTGGCATCTGTTTTAAGGTCAAAGTTGATCAGACTCTGAAATCCATAGTCAAAGAAATCTACTTTCTTGTCTCCGAAATCAAAATCACGGCCTCCGGATATTGAGTAATTGTAAACCTCTCCAACCATATAGAAAGGGGTGTCATCCAAAATCTCATTCGGGTGTTTTTGCTTCCATGAGTCAAAAGCCAGGGAGGCTTCTTTGTATAATTCGGCCCAGGTGTGCTCATCTGCATGTTTTACCGTATCTACCCTAAAACCGTCAATACCCAGATCTTTTACATAATCTGTAAGCCATTTTATAATATAAAATCTAGGAGCCCTGGGATAGCCTGTCCTGTCAAAAAAAACCTGTAATTCATCCAGTTCATTACTCAGTCTGCCTTCCTCTTTCCATTTGGCCAGCAAGGCGTCAGGAAGTTCTACGGCTTCGTCAGATTCAGTATAAATGTCCGGGAGATTTTCTACCAGGGTACAGGAGGTTGTATTTTCATAGGTGGTGAATTCACAAGTAGGAGATGTCCGTACCCATTCCTGCGGCCATACAGGATCTTTCTCTGTTACTGGCCCTGTATGATTGACCACGGCATCCAATAATACCCGAATATTTCTGCCATGAGCAGCTTTTACCAGTGCTTCCAGGTCTTCTTTTGTCCCAAAGTTCGGATCCAAGGCTGTCCAATCTTTTGTCCAGTAGCCATGATAGCCATAGGTGTTCCCAGTTCCTTCATCCACATCCCCATGAACCTGTTCTACGACCGGAGTGAACCATATAGCGTTAACGCCTAAATCTGTAAAATAACCTTCATTTATTTTTTGAGTAATCCCCTGGATATCACCTCCTAAAAATCCTCTGAGCACGGCTGATGGATTCGTACGATCGAAGTTTACATCATTTTCAGGATTGCCATTATTAAACCGATCTGTGAGAAGAAAATAGACATTTGCACCTTCCCATAGAAAGGGAGTTTTTTTCATTGAAGTACTATCAATTACGGAGCTGGCATCGGCTACCACCGTATTTACCTTCTCTTTACAGGACCCGATAATAAGTAGGATGAGGCCGAGGAATAGCCAAATTTTCATGGGTATAGATTTTGGCTAAAGCTAAACATTGCGAGCCAAAAATTAAAATTTTCTTTCCCATGCCCAACAGCTAAAATCCTGCCTCGTAAAAAACCGATTTAAGTAGTTGATAAACAAACAAATATCAATCAGAACGCCGGTTCAGGACACGGTATTCTTCATAACAGCTGCTGATGGCATCGAGGATCTGCAGGTCATTGGCTGTTTTGATAAAGGATTTGGAATAACTGCAATTAGATAGGATATCATCAATATCTACCTTTTCAAGTTGAAGGAGCTCAGTAAGTGTTTCCCGGTCAAATTTTGATGCCAGGAGATCCCGGATCTCATCATCCTCCTTGATCATTCGCAACTTGCGCATTTGCCGTGGTTTCCTGCCAAAAAGATTTCGCAGCAGGTCTACGGGATTTAAGATTGCCCCCAAAACCTTGGTAACGGCACTCGGATTTTTCGACCCGGCTTCATAACTCCGGGGCAGACCTGAGATACTGTACTGGTAAGCCGTATTTATGGGCAAATTCCTAACATCGATATCCAGGTAGCCGGTGAGCTGGTAGGGTTGCAGGATGACTTCTTCCAGTGCATAGGCCAATTCGGTCAATGCAACTTTGGTATCCTGGAATTTAAACATGTCATTGGTAATCCGGATCTTTTGGGATTTAAAACCCAGATAGGAGAAAAACAAGGTGTCATTAACACTGGCGGTAACAGTAAAAACTCCCTTGGCATTGGTTATCGTCCCAATTACTTTATTTAGGTTGATCACATGAACGCTTTCTAATGGGCGTTGTGTTTGTGCATTGATCACAGTAGCCTTGAATTCCTGTGCCACTTCGGTTGCAGGTATGTCCTGGCCGTAAGTGACCAGCCCAATTAGAAATGCTAATATGATTAGAATTTTCTTCAATGTAGTCTGAATATCAAAAGTCAAATAAAACAAAAATTTTATGGCAAGGACACTTTTAATAAACTATTAACGTAAAATGGTCACTTATCTTTTCTTACGGCGATTTCCCGAAGCTCTACCTTGCTTCTTTTTACCTCCGTAAAAATTATCGCGTTTTTTGTACTTAGAAGATTTGCCTCTGCTCTTATTCCTACCTCTTCCTCCCCCAGGCGCGATCTCGGGGTTCCTGGAGATCTCAATACTTACTGATCTTCCTTTGAAGTCGCTTGCCGAAAGTGTCGACAAGACAAATTCCTGTAAATCGGGAGAGGTGTTAAAAAAGGAAAAGCTCTCTTTTACATCTAATCTGAAAATCTCATCGCGATCTACTTTTAAGTTGCTCGTGATAAAATCTTTTAAGGATTTCCAATCAAAACCATCACGCTCTCCAAGGGTAATAAAATAGCGCGTCGAATCTGAACTATAGGATTTAGACCGACTCTTGGCTTGTCTGGATTCTCCATTAGCTGAAGGGGAATTCAGATCTTTGGATTTGCTGTAATATTCGTGGAAGCGTCGGAACTCGACAGACATCATTTTATTGATCAACTCCTCCCGGGTAATGCCTTCCAGGACATCATTAATAGCGGGAAGATATCCGGCAATATCAGAATCAATTGCTGTTTCTTTTACTTTGTTCGCCAGGTGATACAATTGAATTTCACATATTTCAAGACCAATTGGGATCTTCTTGCTCACGAACTCCTGCTTGATCTTCTTTTCAATAGAATGGATCTTTCTCAGCTCGCTGCGTGTTGCAATTACCATCGATATTCCCGATCTTCCAGCTCTACCTGTACGACCACTTCTATGGAGGTATGTTTCAATTTCATCCGGTAATTGATAATTGATCACATGCGTAATGTCATTCACATCTATCCCTCTGGCCGCAACATCTGTGGCCACTAATAATTGCAATTGCTTTTTACGAAAGGAGTTCATTACCACGTCTCGCTGATTCTGACTCAGATCGCCGTGTAAGGCACCGGCATTGTAACCATCTTCGATCAATTTTTCTGCGATCCGCTGTGTATCCCGCTTCGTTCGGCAGAAAATGACTGAAAAGATGCCTGGATTGGCATCTACCAGACGTTTTAAGGCAGGATAGCGGTCCCGTCCGCCTATAGTATAATATTCGTGTCTGACCGAATCTGTGGATGTATTCTTTTCGCCAACTGATATTTCATAGGGATTATGCATGAACTTCATGGCGATGCGCGATACCTCTTTCGGCATAGTAGCCGAAAATAACCAGGTGGATTTATCGTCCGGACTTTTGGAGAGAATTTCTTTGATCTCTGGATAAAAGCCCATGTTGAGCATCTCATCAGCTTCGTCCAATATGCAGTATGAGATCTTGCCAAGATTTATTAAGCCCCGTGACATGAGATCTTTTAGTCGGCCGGGTGTAGCAATAATAATTTGTGCTCCTTTTTTAAGTTGTTTTGCTTGTTCATTAATGCTGGCACCTCCATAAATGGCAACTGCATTAAGACCTTTAAGGTATTTGCCATACTGCTTCATCTCCGTGGTGATCTGCATACATAGTTCCCGAGTCGGGGAAAGGATAACTGCTTGTGTTGTCCGATTCTCGATGGAAATAGACTGGAGCAGCGGAAGTCCGAAAGCAGCTGTTTTCCCAGTACCGGTTTGTGCCAGGGCGATCAAATCCGTCTCCCCGGATAACAGCACTGGAATAGTTTTTTCCTGGATTTCAGTGGGCGTTTCAAAACCCAGATCAAGGGTGGCATTAATAAATGACTCGTCGAGCCCTAATGCCTTAAAAGTTGTCATGTAAATGGATTGTCTATGCCTATCGGCATAAATGAGCGGCAAAGATACGGTGAATTTATCTGCCTGTCACTCAAATCCCTAAATATCTATGTGTTCTATGTCCTTGAAAGGAAGTCGATAAGCGAATTAAAAGCAAGGGCGCGGTGACTTATTTCATTTTTTATTTCGGCAGCTAATTCTGCAAAGCTGAGATCATAACCTTTAGGGACAAAAATAGGATCATAGCCAAATCCGCCTGTTCCTCTGGGTTCCTGCAGGATCTCGCCGGCTATTTTCCCGTGGAAATAGTAGATGTCTTCATTGTTTACCAAAGCTATCACGGTGAGGAAGTAAGCATCTCTTTTCGCGGAAGCTGAGAGTTCGGTAAGTACTTTCTGCATATTTGCTCCGGCATCAGGAGGAGAACCGGCAAATCGGGCGCTAAGGACACCTGGTGCCCCATTCAGAGCAGGAATAAAGAGTCCGGTATCATCAGCAAAAGAGGGCAGTTGAGTGGCGTCAAATACAGCTTGGGCCTTTAGCAGGGCATTGCCTTCTAAGGTATCTGCGGTCTCCGGGATGTCCTTATGAAAACCAACATCATCCAGGCTTTTGAGAGTATAGCCCTCAGGAAGCATGGCTTCAACCTCGCGTACTTTATGCTTATTATGCGTTGCAAATACAAGTTCCACTCCTGCGTTTTGGTGGTCGAATGTAGTAAATTTGGGAACGATATAAATTAGGATGCGACTCAAACTTCCGCCTGCGGTTATTTTTTTAATTTTTGTTTTGCTGATGTATGGATTGGATCGATTTCTCCCCTTTGGTGAGTTTGATTTTTACGGGCGAAAAATGCTGATCAGAATTCTTGCTTGGGTAGGTATGCTTACTGCTGTATGGGCAATGATCCTCTTTTTTCGTAAAAAAACAAGTATTGACCCCAGAGCGCCTGAAAAGGCAAGTTCCTTAGTCACAAGTGGCGTTTATAAGTTTAGCAGGAATCCGATGTATTTGGCCTTATTACTGTTTCTTCTTGCCTGGGGACTTTTTTTGGGAAATGCCTTTAATACCTTGCTTGCAGCCGGATTTGTATCCTATATGAATACTTTTCAGATCAAACCCGAAGAAGAGGCATTGCTGTCCTCTTTCGGAGAACCCTATGCCCGATATTGCAAAGAAGTAAGGCGTTGGTTCTGAGTATAAGGCGAAAGACTTACTTTTTAAATTATTAGCCAATAAGATAATATTTTAATATATTAGCGTTTTAACTAATAGTTATGATTGCAATACTAACAGGGGATATTAGTAATTCTGCCGCTCAACCCGATAGTTCGTGGATGGATCCATTAAAAACTTTTTTTAATGAAATAGGATCAACCCCGGAGACGTGGGAGATATACCGCGGTGATGAATTTCAATTAAAAGTGCATCCCACAGAAGCACTAAAAGTTGCCATCCAATGCAAAGCCATTATACGATCAAATCCAAAATTGGATGTGCGTATTGGGATAGGCATAGGTGAAGAGAGTCATAAAGCAGAACGAATAAGTGAATCGAACGGGACAGCTTATCAGCGTTCAGGTCGCACTTTTGGCCTCTTAAAGAAGAAGAAATCAAATCTTATGCTGTCTACCGGCAAAGCCAAATTCGACGAAGCGTGGAACCTGATCCTGGCACTGGGCCTCGATTTTATGGATCACTGGAGCCCTGTATCGGCAGAGATCACTGCCTTATCTCTGGCATATCCCAACAGATCACAGATGGCATTTGCCCGTCAATTGAACATTAAACAATCTGCGATCAGCCAGCGAAGGAAAAGAGCCCGCTGGAAGTTGGTCAAGGCCATGCTGTCTCATTATGAAAAACAAATTCTTAATTTGATCGGATGATCACCTTTACCAAATTACTTTTAGCCCATCTCCTGGGAGATTTTGTGTTTCAACCGCTACGTTGGGTGCTGCACAAGGAAGCCCATAAGATTGGCTCAAGGTACTTGTATCTACATATTGCTGTACACCTGCTCCTGACGGCATTATTACTATGGGACTTGTCCCTTTGGAAGCTAATTGCCTGGGTAGTAGGGAGTCATTATTTGATTGATCTGGCTAAAGTATATCTGCAACCCTTGTTTAAGAGAAAGACGCTTCCTTTCTTCATGGATCAACTTGCGCATATATTGGCTCTATATGCCATTGCCTATTGGACGGAATTACCTGAACATGTGTTCAAACTAGTGGACCAACTGGATTGGACCTTAATCACAACAATCGTTTTTGTGACCTACCCGGCAGCCCTGATCATGAACAAGCTATTGGATCCGCTGGCGCATCAAATTGAATTTGATCATAAATCCCTCCCTAATGCAGGCAAATATATTGGTATGCTGGAGCGTATTTTTGTGCTGATCTTTATTCTGCTGGGGCGTTGGGAAGGTATTGGATTACTGATTACGGCGAAGTCGGTTTTTAGATTCAACGATTTGAAAGAAAGCAATAACCGGAAGCTAACAGAGTATATTTTGATCGGTACTTTACTAAGCTTTGGTATAGCTATCCTGGCCGGATTGACCTATATGTACTTCCGTTGAGCAATAAGGTTGATAATAATAGCCGGCTGTAATCACAAATCCTTAAAAGATTGAGTTGTTAATAACAAGAATGGCAATTCCTGTTGGCAGTTATGCGGTTCGATGAGATTATTCCTAATTTTACGAGCTGAAATTTTATTCCTTAGACGTGGGACGTAAATATGTATTTGATTTTGACAGCACCTTGACCCGGGTAGAAGCCCTGGATGTGCTTGCTGAACTTACCCTGGAAGGCGATAGACGCAAAGGTGATATCCTGAAAGAGATCCAGCAAATCACCAATCTGGGAATAGATGGGGAAATCTCATTTACAGAATCGCTCGAAAGAAGGATCAAACTATTAAATGCGCATAAGGACGACTTACCGGCGTTGGTTGAAGATCTACGACAGAAAATCTCTAAATCTATTGCCACAAACAGAGAGTTTTTTGAAAAATTCACAGATGATATTTATGTGATCTCATGTGGTTTTAAAGAGTTTATTGATCCTATAGTTGCGGAATATCACATCCCTTCTGACAGGGTCTACGCAAATACCTTCAAATTTGATAAGGAAGGAAATATTGTAGGTTTTGACGAAGAGAACCCATTGGCAAGCCATAATGGTAAGATCGAATGTCTCAGGCGTTTAGATCTGGAAGGAGAAGTCCAGGTGATTGGAGACGGCTATAGTGATTACGTGATGCGGGAAGCGGGGATAGCCCATAAATTTTTCGCATATACGGAAAATGTACATCGGGATAAAACAACAGATAATGCAGATCATGTCACACCTAATCTGGATGAATTTTTGTTTGTGAACGATCTGCCTCGCAATCTGTCCTATCCGAAGAACCGTATCAAGATCCTGCTATTAGAAAATGTGCATCCGGCGGCTTTTGACAACTTGTCGGAAGACGGATTTGCTGTTGAATTAATTAGCACCAGCATGCCGGAAGAGGAATTGATCAAAAAGATAAAAGGGGTCCATGTCCTGGGTATCCGATCAAAAACCCAGGTAACAGAGAAGGTCCTTGAAGCCGCTAATAAATTGCTGGTGATCGGCGCTTTCTGCATTGGCACTAAACAGATTGATCTGGACCAATGCCGACAAAAAGGAGTAGTGGTCTTCAATGCCCCTTACAGTAATACCCGCTCCGTTGTTGAATTAGCCATTGGAGAGATCATAATGCTGATGCGTAATGTATTTCCTAGAAGTGTTGAAATGCATCAGGGCATCTGGAATAAGACAACTCGTAATTCCAGAGAAGTTAGAGGAAAAAACCTGGGTATAATCGGCTATGGAAATATTGGGAAACAACTATCAATCCTGGCCGAAAGTTTGGGAATGAGAGTCTACTACTACGATCTGGAAGACCGTCTCGCCTTAGGCAATGCGATCAGGTGCAGTACCCTGGAAGATCTGCTCAATGTATCAGATGTAGTATCCGTTCATATTGACGACAACCGATCCAATGCAAGTTTTATTGGCGAAAGAGAGATAAATCAAATGCGCGATGGCGCCTATCTGATAAACCTATCACGTGGCTTTGTCGTAGACCTGAAAGCTTTAGAAAGCGGTTTGAAGCGTGGTAAATTGGGCGGGGCATCAATAGACGTTTTTCCGAAAGAACCTCGATCAAATGGACCTTTTGAATCAAACCTAAGCGGTTTAGATAATGTTATTCTTACGCCGCATATAGGCGGCAGTACAGAGGAGGCTCAACGAAATATTGCAGATTTTGTACCTAATAAGATCATGGACTACATCAATTCGGGAAACACTGTTGACGCTGTTAATTTCCCAAATATCAGATTGCCTAAGCAAGTTAATGCGCATAGATTTCTTCATATTCACGACAATGTACCCGGTATTATGGCCAAGATCAATGAGGTATTGGCGTCATTTGATATGAACATCACAGGGCAATACCTGTCCACAGACAGTGAGGTGGGCTATGTGATCACAGATCTCGATAAGGAGTATAATAAAGATGTGATCCAGGCACTTAAAAATATTGAACACACAATCAAGTTCAGAGTACTTTATTAAGTCGGTTTAATCGTGGTGATAGGGTTCTCCTTTAAGAATCGTACAAGCCCGGTATACTTGCTCCACAATAAACAAGCGCACCATCTGATGAGAAAATGTCATCTCAGACAGGGATATCTTTCCCTGGGCTCTGTCATAAACTTCCTTGCTAAATCCGTAAGCCCCCCCAACGACAAGCACCAATTGTTTATGCCCGGCATTCATTTGTTTTTGTAGTAGTCCGGCAAATCCGCGTGACGAGTAAGTTTTTCCTTTTTCATCGAATAGAAAAACTATATCAGAGGATTTGACTCCGTCCAGAATGGCTTTTCCTTCCAGATTTCTGACTTCTTCAGGAGAACTATTCCGGGATTTTTTTATGTCTGGAATAACAACTGTTTCAAAAGGGATATAATGACGTATTCTGCCCTCATAATCGGCAATTAGATCTTGTAATTCCTTCTTGTTAGTTTTCCCAAGAACAACTAATCTTAGCTTCATGCATTAAAGGTATGTAATAATGTCCGGCCATTAAATCGACCCTAATTTTAGTACTTTAGCACAGTACAATTAATAGCATGATCTCAGTAGAAAAATTTGAAGAAGAACTTGATATAATTATATTAAATGCGATACGTGAAGATGTGGGCGATGGGGATCACAGTTCCCTCGCCTGTATACCTGCTTCAGCCGAAGGCAAGGCGCACCTCCTGGCCAAAGATGAAGGGATTATAGCAGGGGTAGATTTCGCTAAAAGGGTTTTTGATTATGTAGATCCCGAAATGAAAATTGAAGTACTGGTGCCAGATGGCTCTCAGGTGAAATACGGAGATATTGTGTTCAGGGTTTTTGGTCGATCGCAAAGTATCCTGAAAGCAGAACGCCTGGTATTAAATGCAATGCAACGTATGAGTGCTATAGCCACTAAGACGCACGAGTACGTTGAACTATTGGCAGGAACCGGTGCGCAAATTTTGGATACCAGAAAAACAACTCCTGGCATTCGCGCTTTGGAAAAATGGGCGGTCAAGATCGGGGGAGGAACAAATCACAGGTTTGCCCTTTACGACATGATCATGCTAAAGGATAATCATATAGATTTTGCCGGGGGTATTGCGAAAGCAATACAAAAAACACATGCCTATTTAAAGGAGGAAAATCGGGATCTGAAGATCATTGTGGAAGCGCGGAATCTGGATGAAGTTGCCCAAATACTAGAAGAAGAAGGGATTTACCGGATATTACTCGATAATTTCAGTTATGCGGATACACGTACTGCTGTAGCCCTTATTGGAGACAAATGCCTCACCGAGTCGTCAGGTGGGATCAACGAAAAAACGCTGCGTATGTATGCAGAATGTGGCGTTAATTTTATTTCCAGCGGTGCATTGACCCACTCTGTTAAGAATAAAGACCTTAGCCTAAAGGCGTTTTAAATATGATTGAAGCCAAATTGAATAAGCTGCCCGTCGTACGCCAGGTGTTTGGACTCCTTAAAAAGATCAAGCTCAAAGCTTTTGAAGGCCTTTCTATGTACGATTTGATGAAAATGTACGTGAAAGGTATCGTAAAAGGTACTTTAGGTAGCCGGGCAAGTTCAATTGCTTTTAGCCTATTCCTGGCACTTTTTCCTTTGCTTATATTCCTTATCACCTTGATACCATTTTTGATTCCTTATGTGAGCGTGGGAAATGAAAATTTTGACGCACAGTTCCTATTATTCCTGGAATCTTTCCTACCGGATGCTACCGGGGAATATTTCGGAGAGATATACCAGCAAATAAAAGATCAGAAAAGAGGTGGCTTGTTGTCCTCCACATTTGTTATTTCCATCTTTCTGATGACTAATGGTGTGAATGCCATTTTTGAGGGATTTGAAAATTCATACCATATTGAACTTACCCGTAATTTTTTCAAACAATATGCTTATGCCTTAATGGTAGGTCTAATTCTTTCAGTGCTTTTGATCATTGGGGCGATTGCCTATGTGTATTTTGAATTTTACATTTTGGAATACCTGGGTGAGTGGGCGGCAAAAACCCAGGGATATGATCTCTCCAAAACAGATATAATCCTGGCCAGGACAGGGAAAGTGCTCTTTTTTATTCTCACTTCTTATTTGACTACAGCTACCTTATACTATTTTGGAACCATGGAAGGGAAAGAAACCAAATTCTTTTCTTATGGGGCTTTGATCACAACCTTATTATTTCTGCTTACTTCTTATCTCTTCGGTATTTATGTTGAGAAGTTTGCCCGCTATAATGAATTGTATGGTGCCCTGGGTGGCTTGCTGATCCTTATGGTTTATATCTGGATAAATGCCAATATTCTGTTGCTGGGATTTGAATTGAATGCAACCTTAAATTCGCTACGTAGAAAAATAAAAGAATAGGAACATCCTATGCCCTATGTTGATGTCATTCTTCCTCTTGCCCTAGACAGGCTTTATACCTATTCCGTCAGTAGGGAACAGGCAGGTATCCTGCGTCCCGGCATGCGTATTGCAGTACCCTTCAAAAGATCAAAATTATACACAGCCCTGGTTCATTCCCTTCATGAGGAGGCCCCTCAGGGCTATGAAGCACGACCTATTGATCAAGTGCTTGACGAGGAGCCTCTCGCCAATGAAAAGCATCTCACATTTTGGCAATGGATCGCTTCTTATTATATGTGCACGCTCGGCGATGTAATGCGTACGGCCTTACCGGGTGCTTTTATGTTGCAAAGCGAGACTGTAATACTTCCGGCTGTGAAGGAAATAGTTGATGAGCAGGCTTTAACAGATAATGAATTCCTGATCTTTGAAGCGCTACAGAATAATAATGCTTTAAAAGTTGCGGATATTCAGCGCATTTTGGAGCGTAAAACTGTGTTGCCTGTGCTTCAAACCATGATGAGTGAAGGACTGATCCAGATGCAGGAAAAGATACAGGAGCGTTATCGACCTAAATGGATAAAATACATAAGGGTAATCCCTGATTATCAGAAAGATGATGGCTTGGCTTCCGTCCTGGAACAATTATCAAGAGCTGAGAAACAAAAGGCCTTGTTAATGCATTATTTTCAACTGGCTGATGGGCCTAATGAATGGCTTTCTTCCACTGAGCTTCTGAAGTCTAGTGGCATTTCGGCAGCGGTCCGCAACGCATTAGTTGATAAAGGGATAATGGAAGAGAAGAAGGTGAGGGAAGACCGGCTGAATACCGAGCTGCATGCAGAATTGGCCTCTGAGATCGACTTGAATCCCCAACAATCAGAGGCGTTGGGAGCGACCGAGAAGCAACTCAAAGAGGGACAAGTTGTATTATTACACGGGGTCACAGCATCCGGGAAGACGGAGATCTATGTGAAATTAGCTCAGGAAGCCCTGGAGCGGGGAGAACAGGTGCTTTATATGGTGCCGGAGATCGCCCTTACTGCCCAATTGATCACCCGATTGCAAAAGCATTTTGGAGAATCAATAAGTGTATATCATTCTCGTTATTCTGTCCATGAACGAGTTGAAACCTGGAATAATGTGCTTCGGGAATCGCCTAAGGCAGGTGTAATTTTAGGTACCCGATCCTCCTTATTTCTGCCATTCCAAAAACTGGGACTGATCATCGTAGATGAAGAGCACGATCCATCATACAAACAATTCGATCCTGCGCCCAGATACCACGGTCGGGATGCAGCCGTCGTATTGGCAAAAGCCTTGCAATCACAGATCGTACTGGGATCTGCTACGCCGAGTGTCACTTCCTTTAATAATCATATCTCAGGCAAGTATGGCTATGCCCAAATACCGGATCGTTATAAAGAGATCCTAATGCCAGAAGTCCATCTTGTAGATTTAAGGGAGCAACATCGAAAGAAGATTATCAAAGGGCACTTTTCGCTACCGTTATTAGAGGCGATTCACGAGACTTTGACCAATGAAGAACAAGTAATTCTATTCCAGAACAGGCGAGGCTATTCTCCTATTGTAGAGTGTAAGACTTGTGGTCATATTCCCCA